>Ga0302208_10000299_pt1 | contig 25060 bp, 20 predicted proteins | sample II_Fen_E2_3_FD_194577 | JGI IMG/M metagenome (GOLD analysis project Ga0302208, IMG submission 194577) | Peat permafrost microbial communities from Stordalen Mire near Abisko, Sweden - II_Fen_E2_3 | ecosystem: Environmental > Terrestrial > Soil > Wetlands > Permafrost | place: Sweden: Abisko...
AGTATACTTTTGTTCCAATAATTTAAAAACATAGTATTATGGCACAACAAAAAAGTATTCTAAAATTACAAGGAACCATTGGTGGAATTACGTTCTACAAATCACAAGATGGTTATCTGGCCCGGGAAAAGGGTGGGGTAGATGCCTCCCGAATTGCGAATGATCCGGGATTTGCCCGAACACGCGAAAATGGTGCTGAGTTTGGTAATGCAGCTTCAGCAGGAAAATTATTGCGTGATGCTGTTCGGGTATTAGGCAAAGATGCATCGGATGGACGTGTAACTGCGAGACTTACTCAGGTTATGACTCAAATTAAAAACATGGACGAAGCTAACGCCAGGGGCGAACGAAGCGCAGCTGAAGGCATGACAAAAGCCGAAGCTAAGTTATTGCTGAAAGGGTTTAATTTCAACGTTAATTCCGTTTTAGGCGCTGTTTTGTACAGCCCTTATCAAGTGAATATCGCTACCGGTGAAATCAGTATTGCTTCAATCAATCCTCAAAATAATATCAGCATCCCCTCCGGAGCTACCCATATCATTTTCAAAAGTGGCTATGCAAGCGTGGATTTCTCAACCGGAGATTCTGAAATTGCGGTTTCAGACCCTATTCGTATGGCAATAAATGCTGCAGCTCAACCCCTATCGATTAAACCGGCAGCAATTCCAGTTCTTGCTGGAATCAAATTTATTTTGTTGTCGATTGATTTTATTCAATCGGTAAATAATGTAGATTATTCATTGAATAACAATGCCTATAACGTGCTGGCTATTGTTGAAGTTGTTTAAGACCTTCGTAGCTCCTCCTTTGGAGGGGCTTTAATTCTTAGAGAGGTAGAATCTAAAATTAAAATTCAATTCAAAATTTATGGAAAAAGATAATAACGCTACAGTTAGCAATCCGAACGAAATGAACGTCGTTCAACGAGTGAAAGCTCCAACTCCAAAGTTTTTCAAAACCTTGCGCACAATCGGTTTAGCGTTGGCGACTGCCGGAGGAGCAATTTTAGCTTCGCCCATATCACTTCCGGCCGGACTGGTTGCCGCAGCCGGATATGTTATATTGGCTGGCGGAGTGGTGACAGCCGTTAGTCAAACGGCAGTGGACACTACTGACAAAACTGAATCGAACAATGAAACTCATTGAAACAAACAGCGACGGCCAAGTGTATGCCGGTACTTGCGGCGGGATGTTGCTATCAGTGTTTAGCAACGTGTTTATAGAAGACCTCGTCAGAACTATTATTCTTGCCGTCGTGGGCGCTGTTGTGAGTTTTGTAGTTTCATTGCTTTTGAAGAATTTTTTTAAGCGGAAAAACCGCTAAAAAAACTACTATTTTCGGTGCGATAACCTTTTGTAGTAGTGAAGCCTCCCAGAGTGGGAGGCTTTTTTTGTTCGAATTTGATTATTTTCACCCATCACTCGGAGAACGGGAAATAACTTTTTGGGCCGTTTCATCGAGCCCGAAAAAAGTTATTCTCGTTTTTCCGCCAAAGCCAACTAATACGAGAATGTAGCTTTTATGATATGTATTTGTAGAAAAGCATTCTCTTTGCATCCTGAACCAGCTTTATGTTTTGTTTGAACTTCTTTTCCATTGCTTCTAGACTGCGGAGAGCTGCCACGGCTTTTTCAAACTGAGTCGGATTTTCAGCCACCTTATTTAAACCATCCAAAAGGCAGGACTTTACATCCCTGAGAACTACAAAGGGAATGACCGAACCCCGCAACAGCGGATAAAAGGCTTTAGACTGCCACAAGCTATACAACAGCCAGTAGATTTGTTCCTTTTCTTCTTCGCATTTAAATTGAATTACAAAGCAATTCGGACAGGGAGCGGTAAGCGGCTTACCGCTGTTATTTCCTTTGTTCAAAATGAAGAAATGGGGCATATTATAAACAACGCCCGGACGATAAGATTTGATAATAAATGTACACATGCCCCTGGGATTAAATGGTAAAAACTAAAAGCAGCTACTGCGCCCGTAAATAATTTTACCCCCAGAAAAGAGAAAGAAAAAAAGAAGAAGAAAAAAAAAGAAAAATATAGCCATCTTCTTAGGCGGCCGGATTGGGCTGTCAAGGTTTTTCGGCAAAATACTACCTGAAGTGAAACGAAGTGTGGAGATTATGGCGAAAACACGAAGTGCTCGACCTTTACTGCCCAAAGCGTTGGTCTGTGTTGGCCGCCTTATCTTTGCTAGATTTTTTATTTTTTTGTCGGTAAATAATCTACTCAAAAAGTCCTTGTTGTATTTGCCTTTTGAATCCTTTTGGAAAAAGAAACCAATCCCTATAAAAATCAAAAGGATTCTTTCTATTGGGGTAAACACGCCGCAGAGAATAAAACATACCGCTGGAAATGCGTGGGAAAAGAGCTTGGGTATTGACTGACTGTACGAATGGAGCTTGCGGAATAGAAAGGAAGGAAAATACCGAAGCTGTGCGGTGCTGAGGTGTGTGCATGAAATGAAAGCGGAATGAAATGTAAGGGTTCGGAGCGAGGAACGAACGTAGTTCCTGGAATGTAATGGGCTTGAATGAGTGCACTGACCGCAAGCAGATGGATAAACCAACCCTGAATGTTTTTAATTTACTGCACTACTAATGGGTGGTGGGGTCTTATTGTGGCTCTTATATTTGCGGAACGCACAACAACGCACCGATAAGGTGTAATTACTTTCCGCTCTGCCTTCAGGCGATTAATGGGGCTCACTCTACGCAGAAATGAAAAACATATACCTCACCCCTGACCCCTCTCCTTGAGGAGAGGGGAAGAAAGCGTGGGAAAAGAGCTTGGGTAGTGACTGAATGAATAGAGCTTGCGGAATGGAAAGGAAGGAGACTACCGAAGCTGTGCGGTGCTGAGGTGAATGATTGAAATGAAAGTAGAATGCAGTATCAGGGGTCAGCGTGAGGAACGAACGCAGCTCCTGGAACGAAATGGAGCGAAAATGGAAATCATATACTGCAAGCACATGGACAAACAAATAACTATATGTTTTTTATTTTCTGCACAACTGTTGGGGGGTGGGGAAATCTTGAGGCTCTTCGGGCAGCGGAGCGGGGCAAAAGCGTTGATTTTGTGCGGCTATTATACATAATTAGGTTATGGGCTTCCCTATTGATTTGCCGTCAGGCAAGGGAACGACCATAACTACATGTTATGTATAATAGCTTTGAGTTGTTTTTTTCTGGCGCAAGTGCGGCACGGTGGTGGCGGTTGGAGTGCAAACGTCTTTTTGCAACCCCCTGCCCCCTTGAAAAGTGGGTACTGCAAAAAGTGTGACAGAAAAAAACAACAGCAGGTTTGATTGCGCGGAGGCAGGCAAAAAGACTGTGCAAGCCCTGCACTTCGGCAAGCTCAGCGAGCTGACGAGAAAGGGTGAGGATTTTTGCTTGCCTGTGGTTGCCCCAGCGGAACTGCCCGGAATTAACTATCAGGTAAAACCTGACCGCTTCGTATTCTTATCTGCCAAATCAGTCAAGTATACAATAAATATAACAAATCAGCTAGAAGATAAGTTTAAATTGAATTCGATTAAAAACGAATTGCATGATGACTGTGTACAGTTGTATAATGTTCGAATTTCGATTATATTTCGAGCTCTTGAAGCGAAATTATGAAATAACGGTTTATATTTTTCACAAAGAAATATGACAGATAGAGATTAATTATTTATGGAAGAATATTTTAAAATCACCCTCTATAATCTTTTTTTTTAGTTATTTTTATCTATATTTGTCGTCTGTATCATCTAAAAAAAAATTCATGGCAGTATTAGAAAAAAAAGTCAAAATCGTGAATCTTGCTAGTAAGATTAAACGTGGAAAAAAAACAGAGTCAATTAGTATAAATAAAGAGCTTTATACTCATCTTCTAACCACCTTACCTCAATACTTATTAAATGTACATGAATATACAAATCAAGACAAAGTCGACAAAGTTCAATTGAGAATCAAAACAAAAGAAAAAGAGGGTGACAATGAGTCATTATATAAAGGATCTGAATTAAATCAATGCATATGCGGGGTTGTTGAAAAAGGAATTACAGGAAAACGTAAATACATTTTAGATAGCAAAGAAAATAAGCTTGTTGGGGAGGTCAAGCCATCTGAAGCCGTATTATCACCAGTATTTTTTATTTTAATTTTTTCATGGAAATTGAATTCATTATTCATGCTTACGGAAAATGATGCATCAGAGAATATATTTTCTGACATAACATCTGCAATAAGATCATGTATTATTGCCCATTTGGGAACAGATAAAATAATAATGAAAAGCGAAATCGTTTTAGGACATGAAAAATTAATTGATTACATCAAAAAAGGTGAATACACCCAAATAAAAATCAAGAGAAAAAATGTTCCTGCTGATGTTGCAGACCGAATATATAATATAGAAATTGAAGAGGATGAAGAGTGTACAATTGAAGTCAAAATAAATGTCAAGAAGAAAAATATTGCAGGAGCATTGATTGACAGAATAAAAGCAATGGCAACTGATGGCCATACAACTTTTAAGACAATGGAAGAATTAGAGCCGTTCGGCTTAGATCAAGATTCTGAGATTATCATTGACTCAACTTTGAATGGGAACAAAAGACCTATTTCGATTTCAAAATTGAAAACGCCGAACATATCTCAAATAATAAATGTTTTTAAAACAGATGATGGGTATGCGGATTTTGAATCAATGGAAAGTGAATGTATCAATTTATTTAAGGATATTGTAGATTATAAATAGATGAACTTTATATCAAGTAAAATAAACATTTTTAGGATAGTAAGAAGTCATATTTCGACCATTAAGAATTTCAACAAATTCAACAGGGCTGACGTATGGACTTTTTATATAATTCCTTCTGTTATTTCAATCCTTTTGATTTTTAAAATCAAAATTACTACAGGGTTGGAAAGCTTACTTGGTGTTATTCTGTCAATATTTATTGGCTTATTTTTAAATTTACTTATGCTGCTTATTTCATATGTTCCACCTAAGGATGTAGATGAAGAAAAGAAGAAATTACTCATTACCACAAAGAAAGAGAGTTTTTATAACGTATCGTATATAATACTTATTTGCATAGTAGAGTTATTTTTGTTATTGATATTTACCTATATAAAAGAAATAAGCTATATTTCAAGTGTGTTTTCGTTTTTTGTTTACTTTCTTTCTATTCATATTTTCTTATCATTATTAATGATCCTGAAGAGAATATTTTCATTATATGACAATACGATATAGGATTCAAAATCGAAAATTTAATTGGGTATAGTCTTTATTGATTTAATAATTTGAGGACCTAAATTAAAATCTGTATTTTCACGAAAGAAGTTGCTTCAATTCATCCGCATTCGGTAATATATTTCTGAATTGCTCTGGAAGTTCTGACGCAAATTTATAAGTTGAGACTCCCATTGGTTTACTCATATCGCGAAAAGCATATTCAACGATACTTTGTTTTTGCGATTTACAAAGGATAATACCTATTGAGCGGTTTTCGTGAGGTAGCCGAACTAAATCATCGAGGGCTGAAAGGTAGAAATTCAATTTTCCAAAATATTCGGGTTTAAATGCACCCCGCTTCAATTCAATTGCCACCAAGCACTGCAACTGACGGTTGAAGAAAAGCAGGTCAATGAAATACTCCTGTTTCTCAACTATTAAGCGATATTGATTTCCAATAAATGAAAAATCTTTACCAAGAGACATGATAAAATTTTTGATATTGGTTACAATTTCATTTTCCAATACCCGTTCATCCCATTCATCATCAGGAGACTCAATATTGATATAATCCAACAGATATTCGTCTTTAAATGAAAATAACGCTTTGCGTCTGAGATCAATATCTGATATGGTTGTATGGAAATTATTGGGCAGTTCGCCACGTTTAGCAAAAAGATTTTCTTTTAAGTGATATTGCAATGTTCTATAGCTCCAAAATTCGGTTGCACATTTCTCGATATAAAAAAGTCGTTCTTCTATTTTTTTTGCTTTTACGAGTATTTCATAATGGTGAGAAAAACCGACAGCTAAAAAACTATTCAAAGGAAAATTTATCAAATCGTCCGATAGTGTCGGACGATTTGATGAATTTTCGTCAGACGTTGACTGGCGATTTACTAATAGAATATCTGTTTGAATTTCGTCCGACACTGTCGGACGAATTACATTTGTATGATTATCTGCCCTTTGAACATAACATTCCCATTCTTCATAAAATAGCCTCATTCGCTTTAAATTAACAGGGGAAAAACCTCTTAATCCCGGGAGTTCCTGTTGCAAGCTTACAGATATGGTTTCCAAAGCATTTGTACCCCAAAAATGATTACGGCTGTTTTCTGAAATAAATTTTCCGATTCCAAAATAAAGTGAAAGCATTTCACGATTAACCTGTGTGGCTGCACGATATCGGCTTTGCAATATAGCAGTTTTAATTGCTTGAATAGCCTGATTATAATTTATTAATGAGTGTTGTTCCATAAATTTGTTTAGAATGAACTCTTGTTTATTGCAAAAGTATAATATTTTGGCGATAGATAATAATTAAATATCGGATATTATTGTGGATAAAATATATGAATAGAGTGTTTAAAGGGGCCAATGGGGGACGTTGAAGACAAATTGAGATGATTAGTTTCTATTTGCAAACCTTGACATAATTTGTCAAGGTTTGCAAATAGATTTTACCCATGCCCAATAACAAAGTAATTCGCTTTTGAAGGATCTTTGAGGATAATGTCTTTTTCGCGCATGAATTTGATATAGCCTTTGGCGGTGCGTTCCTTCACGTCCAGGTATTCTTGCAATTTATCGGTTAGTTCCTGATAGGTGTAGTAGCGTTTTTGTGCAAAGATTGTTTTGGCAGTGGCAGTAAGTTCGTTTTCTTTGCGTTTTTCTTTTTCTTCCTTGGTTTTCTCGCCTAAATAGACATGCATTTCTTCTTTCTTGTCCCATGCAAATTGAATAAGCGGCACATCCAACGGACTGCCATCGCGCACCTTCAATACTTTTACGACGGAGACTCCGGGTTGGTCGTCTTTTTCAATGGAGAGGATACCGGCGGATTTTCGTTGAAGTTCGGAACCCAAATGTCCACGGAGCTTTAACCCGTTCGGGATAAAGTGAAGCACACAAACAATGCAGGTCTGATAGATTCCGGCCAACCGGTAGAGTTCATCCACAATCCGGATACTTTCGGCCTCATCGTTAGCCGAATGGATTAAATCGGCAATTCCGTCAATAATAACCAAATGGATTCCACCAAACTCATAAAAGAATTTATCCATACTTTGGATAATTGCCTGAAGTCGTTCCTTTCGGGACATTCCCGTTAGGCAATATGCCCTGAAGCTCTCGGGGAAATGCCTCTGCTTTGACCGTCTGAGGCTATTCATAGTGTTTTTGTAAAGCTGTAGTTCTGATTGTTCGGTATCGTAAAGCAGAACGGCCTTACTCAGCCGGTTGGCTTTGATATGAGTTCCCAAGGTATCGATATCATCGTCATCCGTATTCAACGTTCCCGCAACTAACCCACAGATGTAGTTACTTTTGCCAGTTCCCTCCCCTCCTGTTATACAGCACAAATTGCCTTGAGTACCAAGCGGGACATTATTGATTGAAATTATCATTTCGGCTGAGATTGGTGGTTTGGTGAAATCTATTTCGCATGATTTTAAAATTGCCATTGTTTCGGCATAAATAGTATCAAGAAATTGTATGAATAGCTTTTGAAAATCTTCCTTCCTATTTCCGAGTTTGAAGAAATCGGAAATGTCTTTTTCATCTTTCGTGCCCTTCAGGGGAAGAATCATTCGTTTCACTCCAAGAAATGTGAGCTGCTGCTCGTGTTTGGCAGATGCTTCCATACCTGTTTTGTCACAGTCGTATAAAATAACGACGTGCTTAAAGCGGTAAGTCAGTTTCCGGATTGTACTTTGGGGAATATTGGATGTTTCGCTATTGAAACATATTGCCGCAAAGTCTTTAGCAACCAAACTTAGTACGTCCTTCTCCCCACCGGTGATAAAAAGGATATTTCCTTTAGGTGGCAGCTGCTCCAGTCCAAAACAATATTTGTCGCCCAAATCGCCGGCATACTGAAAGCGAACAGCCGAAAACGGCCTGTAAAGTTTAATGTATCGTTTACCCTGATAAGCAAAAATTGGTTCTTTATCAGAGGGCGTAAGCTTGTAAGGTTTACCTTCGTTATTTTCTGAAGCAAATTCTTTTAGCGAAACAACCTGGTATTTTTTCAGTATTTCAAGTGATATTCCGTATTGTTGCCAATAAGTCAATTCGAGTTCAGAAAACGGTTTTACTTTAATGGAAAACGGTTTTATTGGTTTGGGTTGTTCTTCTTTTGATTCCAAGATTGGGGACTTTGGAGACGATTGGGACATTGACCTCTCCCGGCCTTCGGTCACCCTCTCCAAAGGAGAGGGAAAAGAATTGGAGGAAAGGTTTTCCATACTGAGACAAAGATCCTGATTGATTTTTTGGAGGATTTCAAGAAAGCTGTCTGCATGACGGCAGTCAGTTCCCATGATTTTTCCAACAAAGTGGAAGCAATCCCCGCTATAGTTGTCGTTCCCGTAGTCTTTCAGTTTGTACTGATCATTTGCTCTATCGAAATATACATTGCAGGAAGCTTTTTTATCTTCGTACAATGGATTGAGGAAATTACGCCCGACACGAAACGGAAACGGCAGATAATGTTTGAAGACATTCAGGCCTTTATCTGTCCGTGCGAGTATTTCTTCTTTGCTCAACATACGTTTTGTGACTTTGAATTAAGCTATCAAGAGCTTCCTGATTACTTTTTACCAAACGTTCTTTCAACATGCGTTTTACCTCTGCAATGGTGTAATAGGTTTTGCCAGAAATAATAGAATAAGAAATGAGCCCTTTGGTGCGAAGGCGTTGAAGTGTGCGCTCGCTTATTTTCAAAAAAGTACAAACCTCGTAACCATCTACCCAGGTTTCTTCTTCGTTGATTTCTTCTGGTTGATAGTTGACTACAAACTTGGCAATGGTATTGACCTTTTCCATTAGGTCTTTAAATGCTTTTGATTCAATTGTTATTACTTCCATAAAATGATGTGATGATGTGTTGATGTGGTAATGTGATGATACCCCCGACCCCTAAAGGGGAGTAAAGAGGAAATGATTTAATAATTTGATAATATGATGATGTGGTGATTATTAGGAATGATATTCTAATGCCCGAATAATCCAGCCATAGAGATATTTTTTGTTGGCAGGACGTTTTTTGATTATTGCAATGTAATGAGAGATTTTGGACACCGTGAAAGCCGATTGAAAATAGTCGAAGTCCAACGAATTGAGTTTTTGGAGTGTCTTTTCACCAACTATTCCATCGGCTTTCGTGTCAATGATAGATTGGGTTAGTTGGATACTTTTGCTGACTCCAGCATTTACTGCAAAATCGAAGATTGAGTCAGCTGTAGTTTGGTCCTGAATTTGGTCTGCTTTTAAAGGCAGCCAAAATTCATACAGATAAAAGAGTTCTACTTGTCTTTCTAAATCGGTATTGTTTGCCAGACTGAAAGGGAAATTGGGTTTGGCTTTATACTGATCGATAATAGACCAACCTTTCCAATCACCGTGGTTTGCACGTGAAATACCTCTATAGGTTTCCTTGCCTGAATCAACAGGATCGTTGACATATTCGCCTTCATGGGCGAGTGTCTTTTGAAATGAAATTTTAAATTCTGCCATAATACTAATGTGATGATTTGATGATGTGATGATTTCGCTAAATCTGGACAAGTTGTGCCAATGATTGGAACAAATGCAGATATTATTTTTATTGCAAAATTGGCGGGTTTTATTGGATAATATTCACAAGTTGTACCCAATGTGGGAAAGAAATAATCAGGAGCAGAGACAGTAAATAAACGACAGTTTGAAATTATTATATCTCAATGTGTTTTGTATACAAAATGTTATATATATATATGCATTACGAATTAAACTTGCTCGATTTAATTATTTATACATAATGAAATTTTATTACTAAACCCCCAAGTTGTACCCAAGTTGGAAAAGAAAAAAGTAGCCTTTATATCCGACCTCTACTCCATCATGTCAGGCCATGCCGGGGACTTTTGATTACGCTGATTGTTAGTTCATGGTAAGCCAAGCGACAAGGCCGAACGAGCTCACTCTACCTTGCTTCTTTTAAGTAGAGAAAAGCGGAATATAGATTTCTGAAGATTTAAGAAAAGACTATATCTATTGAATTTTGGAGAAAAACAGTTATGGAAATTATCTGTAAATAATCTTCTTCCATTTTGCGGAGTAGAGATGCTTTGAGATTGTCTATAAATTTGGTAGGTGTAGAACGAATTTTAATTTCAAGATATGTGTGATAAATATCAGTAAGTCTCACATTAAAAGCCTGCTCAAAGAAAGCTGCCAGTTCCTTGATTTCAGAATGTCCGTTATTAATGGAGCCCGTAGCATAAAGAGCATAAATGAGTTCTATTAGTGCAGTTTTATTATCAGTCCATTGGAGTGGAGTATTTTCCAACATCCCGAGTTGCCCCCAATCGGGATTATTAGTTTTAATAGATAAAGCCTCTAACTCGGTCTTTAAAAATACTTCCAGACGATCATTTGCCATAATTTTTGCAACCGTGTAATCCTGGCTTGTTGAAAAATCAGGATCAATATAGATCATGAGATTATCGAGATGCAAATGCAAGTCTTCTCTCCCTCTAACAAAAAATTTATCATCGAGAAAAGTTGAATTCATTCTATAATAGCGATAAAATTCAAGATGATTATGGAAAAACGAAGTAAGTTTTTCCAGTTCACAAAGGAGATAGTTTTGTTGGATTTCGGAACTTCCTATTGGCCTTTTGCTTTCGATATTGTTTATTTCGAGAAAATAAATTAATTGACTTAGTATTGTCGGTTTGATTTCTTTGAAAAACAAAATTTCTTCTTCTTCGTTTTTAAAAGTATAATTCAGGATAAAGGTTTTGAGTTTGCTCAACGTGATTTTTATATAAAAAATCGATTTTTGAGTTTTTTTGATTATATCCGAATCTTCCAAATCAATTGTTTGCAATTGATTATTCAAATCTTTATTGAGTTTTAGGACAAAATTTTTCATGTAGATAATACAATTGTCAGGTGCGTTAAGTTATTTGTGTTTAGAACGTTTGTAAAAAAGAAAGAATATCTGACTCATTGCTGAATGCAAATATTCTTCCCTACCTATAAAAACTAATACTTGAGAGAGAACTTTATTAAAACAACAAAAAAATAGTCCAATTAAATAAACATAATTACCTACTTAATTTTCTGAATTCAGTAGGTAAAGCAATGAAGCATCTTTCCTGTTTAGTATATCAGTATGAATTGCTCACGCGCTGGCATGTTGCGAATACAATTTTTTGTTTTCGCTATCGGAAACATATTTTTATCGTCATCTCAGTATTTTCGAGACTGGTTTTGCTTAAATAAATTAGCCCGTTCACTATACAAAACTTCAAAACAGGTAATATAAACGGATGCAATTTTATTTTTCAGTAAAGCAAAGTTGGAAAAGCATTGAAAAAAAGGTTGTCAAGCAATAGAACAACATTACTATTTGCAGGAATGACAAGGGGTTTTCCTTACTTTGATGATTGCTCACTCAGCCTTCATTTCTATTAGCATTTCTTTGCCGGCTAAAGCAGCGAGACATAATTTTACTGAGTCACCAATTGCAGCATCTATATCATCATCAGTAACACCCAGTTCATTTTTTATGAGTGTATTATCAATAAATGTTTCGGAAGTTTGAATATCGGCAAATGCCACCATATCAAGCCCCGATTCTATTCCTCTGGCTGCAAAGTCTTTCATTAGTTTTTTTCCGCTCATCCGGTAAAGAAAAGTAGGGATGGTAAGAACTTTTCTCCCAGGTATTCCCATGTGTTTGTGGAAAATAGCCAGCATTTCTTTCCATGTCATGTTGTACCAACCTACCGGATAGCAAGTACCTCCTTTGCCTTTTTCAATAGCTCCGGCTACCGCTTGCGCCACCTGATGGACAGTTACCATGGTGGTGCCACCTTTGGTGTACATGGTCACACCTTTCATCCCCTGTATCATTTCCACCAAGAACATCCAAACGGGTTTGCGCCCGGGTTGCGTGCCGAAAATATAAGGCAATTCCAACACCATCACATCCATTCCGTCCTTGTTGAAATCCAAAACAGCTTCTTCCTGCATAATCCGACTATGAATGTAGGGATGCTTCTCAGTTAGTTTTAATTCGGGCCACTTTTTGGCAAAATGAGCAAAATACGACCCCAACACAACTGCCCGTTTTACTCCAACCTGTTTTCCGATTTTCAATAGTCGCTCAACGGGAGTTACATTGTATTTGATATAATGATCCATTACCGGTGCCGAAAATTCCACACGTTCATCCACTCCAGCGGCAAAAACCAGCGCATCGCAACCGGTTAGTTGAATGGTCAGTTCTTCGTCGGTCATAGTCATGTAATTACCAAAAACGATTTCCATTTCCGACGGAATTACTGCATTTTGCGGTAGTGGAGGCAATGCCACCGAACGAACCTGATGACCGCGTCGGATAAGTTCTGCTGCACTTGCCGACCCTAAAAGACCGGTACCACCAATAATAAATACTTTCATAATGAATTACTATAATGTTTATGATTATCTACATAAAAGTTTAATTTAAATGTTCTGTTGCTGCAAACACCTCTTCAAATATTGACTTCGAAGAGTTTGCTAATAAAAGCTAATAGTTAAATGCAGTTATTTCTCCCGCTTTAATTTGAAATCCTTTTGAAAAAGAATCATTTGAATTTTCACCATAACCTTTCAAAACATAATTTCCGGCATTTAACTCATAAGTTAATGTACCCATGTTATCAAGCATTAAATCAGATGTAATTTGAACTGTTGTATTCTCTGCAGGACAAATATAAAAGTAATAAACTTTCGGGTGATTAACATAGGTTACTTTCAACGTACCAGTAAGCACAACATCATCTTTTTGACAGCTGAACAAAGTGGTAAATAATATAATTATTAGACTCAACTTAATAAATTTCATTTTTTTGTTTTTAAATTATCTTTAGAAAATGTTTGTTTAAATAGTAAATGAGCAGTGCTCACTAGTGTGATCATACTATTTTTGTACAATATTGAACTAAAATTGCTACATTCTTGCATGGTAATACATACCTTATAAATTCATATTTTCCAAAATACTTGCATCATACACATTCGCTTCATCTGCATTGTGCAAAGGATACCAAACCTGAGCAAAAAATGGATTGTGCTTGGCTTCTTCGTCGTAATTCCAAGGTGTTGGTAAACAATCAGGACACCAATGACCACCCAACAACACTAACCTAGGGCTGGCTTCAAACTGGTGACCAAAGGCACATTCCCAATGCAATTTAGTTACCAAATCACCTTTATTCATTTCTTTAGACAAACATTTACCTCCTCTGAACACAGCTGCTTGTTTCATATCCTCTATATCGAGTTCCGATTTGGGCTTACTTTCGTCATAACCGTGATTTAACAGGACAGGTGTTTTAGATGCTTGTTCAAATTTGAATTTATCCCATGCAGGAATGGCTTCCCATTGTTCTTTACTTCCAAAAAAGGCTGATATACGATGTTGATTATTGTTTTTTATCCAATGAAGTGTTCCAAAAGGTTTTTCTGCTTCTTTTTGAAACACATATTTTTTCAGGAACGATGCTGGCAAAAACCTGGCTATTTTAGATGAGAATGGAGCTTTACGTTTCATTTCTTCTACAAACTCTTCGATTGTTCCGCTTCGGAAATGCAGATATTTCTCCAGTTCGTCCGAATCTGCATACCATTGTCCGTGAAAATTACGTGTGGCAAACCAGTTCAGTTCCCATACTTTTCTAAAATCATCAACACCCGCCAATGCGCTTGTCAGTTGCATAAATTCCCAGTTCATCGTTCTGAACTTTTCACCACCTCCTATATTATAAATACGACACCAAAATTGATCCGGGACATCAGCCTCACAAGCATTGGCCAACATTACACCCGAATCTTTCGCCGTAACCCATTCAAAGACACCATTTATAGGTTCGTGAAACATGATAGGGTCGAGATTTTTGAGTAAGTCCGTATACAAAACACCTGTCTGCCGTAAAGAAACCCAATATTTAAGTCCAGACTCAATAACTTCTCGTTCGGCAATTGTTTTAGTAAGTGCATAATTGTCATAAATACTGATTTTAATTGGATCACCAATACGACCCCAATGGATAGGTGGATTGCGGTCACCCGTTTCTGCTACTGTTCCGATATAAACCAACTTCACCTTATCGGGATCTGGCTGGGCTTTAATGGCTCTCAGAATATTTTTTACCGCACCAATGTTTACTTTATTAGTTAATTCAGGCAGATAATCGGCTACGGGGGATACCATACCACCCACGTGAAGTACATAGTCGGCTCCGGTAACGCACTTCAATACATCGTCGTATTTCGTCAAATCGCCATATATTACTTTTACGCCCGGCATATTTTCGTAAGGCGTAATAATTTCTTTGTCCTTTTTGGAGGGTAAAACCAATACCACGATATTGAACTTATCGCGACGGGCAAGCAACTGTTTAAACCCTTCTTTGCCCATATTTCCGGTTGAACCGGTTAGAAATATTGTTTTTTTCATCTTTAGACCTTTTATTTATTCCAAGTAAACTTAGCTTCTTTTACATCTTCAGAATCTGTTCCGATATACACCGTAAACGCTCCGGATTCCCAATTGTATTTCAGGCTACTATTGTAAAATTTAAGCTGTTCCGGCGTAATTTTGAAACTCACTTCACGGGTTTCTCCCGGTTGGAGCATGATCTTCCGGAAATTTTTCAGTTCTTTTACCGGACGTGCTACAGAAGCGACTTTATCGTTCAGATACAACTGCACAGTTTCTTCTCCTGCATATTTGCCTGTGTTAGTTATTTGTACAGACGCTATTAACGTTCTCTTATCACCTTGAAGCAATGTGTCGCTAAGCGTAATATTGCTATACGAAAAACTGGTGTAGCTTAATCCATATCCAAATGGGAATAGTGGACTGTTTTGCTCATCAATATAATTCGATACAAATTTCTCTGTTTGACCAGGTATATAAGGTCGACCAGTATTCTTGTGATTGTAATAAATGGGTATTTGCCCAACAGAACGAGGGAAAGTCATAGTTAATTTGCCCGAAGGATTGTAGTTACCAAATAACACATCAGCTACAGCATCTCCAGCAGAAGTTCCCGGTCTCCAAATATCAAGTACTGCATCCGCATATCTCATGTCTGCTTCAATGGTCATAGGACGACCATTTATTAGAAGCCATACCACAGGTTTTCCTGTTGCTTTTAGTTTTTTGAGCAGATTGCGCTGACAATCGGGTAGTGAAATATCGGTTCTGCTTTTTGCTTCGCCCGACATACCCAGCGATTCGCCTAAAACAGCCACAATCACATCCGCATTTTGGGCCAGATTCACAGCTTCATCTTCCATTTTAAGTTGCTCGGATGCATCATACTTCTCAAAGTTCTTTCTGTTGAATACGGTGTCGTTGTTCACTTGAGTGCCTAACGTAAAAGTCACGTTGGAATTTTGCTTTTTAATTCCATTAAGAATTGTTACTACATTATTAGCATCACCAGTAAAAGACCACATGCTGAACATCTCCCTTTGATTATTCGCCAAATTACCAACAAGGGCAATCTTCGTTTCTTTTTTCAGTGGGAGAATTTTGTTGTCATTTTTCAAAAGCACTATGGATTTCAGAGCTGCTTCTTTAGCTAAAAGCTTATTTTCAGCAGTGAGTGTAACTTTTGCAGCTTTATCAGGCGAATAATTTCTGTACGGATTTTGGAACAGACCTAATTTATATTTAGCCTCCAAAACTCGTCGACAGGCATCATCTATTTGATTTATTGTTACTTTTCCTTCTTTCAGAGATTGCTTAAGTGTAGCTATCATGCTTTCGCTTACCATATCCATATCCACTCCTGCGTTAATTGCTAGTCGGGCTGCCTCTTTTGTGTCGGCAGCTACTCCGTGGTTCATAAGTTCCTGTATAGCGTTAAAATCGGTTACCACAAATCCTTTGAATCCCCACTCATTGCGTAGCAAATCGGTAAAAAGCCACTTGTTGGCAGTTGCCGGAACACCATCAACTTCATTAAATGAGGTCATAATGCTGGCTGCACCTGCATCAACGGCGACTTTGTAGGGTGGAAGGTAATTTTGATACATCGAAATCATACTCATATCGGTGGTGTTATAATCTCTGCCTGCCTCAGCCGCCCCATACATGGCAAAGTGTTTTATGCAAGACATCAGCGAGGTTTCATTTTTCAAATCGGGTCCCTGATATCCCTTCACCATGGCTCTGGCTATTAATCCACCCAGATAAGGGTCTTCGCCAGAACCTTCCATTACACGTCCCCAGCGTGGGTCGCGTGTAATGTCAACCATGGGAGAAAATGTCCAGTTATAACCTACTGCTGTAGCTTCTATGGCAGCAACTCTGGCTGTTTTTTCTATCATAATAGTATCCCACGAACACGAAAGACCCAGTGGAATTGGAAAAATAGTTTTATAGCCATGAATGATATCCAAACCATTGATTAACGGAATTTTCAACCGTGTGCTATCTGCCAACATTAATTTGCTGTGCATAGAACCGGCACTTAAAATACCATATACATTACCTGCTGAACCATCCATAATTTTCAGGTTTATGTTTTTAGTAGCAAAAGGACCTGTTTTAGCCATTGGAGTAACCAGATTAAGCTGACCCAATTTTTCATCCAGTGTCATATTCCTCATCATAGCAGAAATATACTTGTCTCTATCTTTTTTGCTAATATCCTGTGCCGAACATCGAGGAGAATAGCATAAGATAAATATAAAGAACCCAATTCCAGTATATTTGATTGTTTTTAAATACATAGTAGTAACTTTAATTATATTTTATAATAGGAAATAAGAATATTTTGTTAGCTAAAAAATACAAGAGGTTAGTTTATTATATCTACGCTTCTGGAGCAAAAGCATTAGAATATAATGCTCCCGAAAATTTGGGAACATCATAGTATTTGCATTATCATATCCCACCATCATGCCATAGGTACTACTATTTAACAGACCACTCTGCAGAGTCATTTCCATCAATCGTTTTTATCTCGATTTTATTGGTACCTTTAGTCAGTTTGATACTCTTCCATATAACAGTTGCATAATTATCTGTTTTCACATTTCCTATCAACCGACCATTTATAAAAAGTTTAGCAGAAGGAGCAGTAGTAAACGCTACTATATCTGTAACATCTTCTTTTCGTTCCATATAGTTTTTGGAGCACAAATGAGTAGTTTTTTCTTTCTTATTCCAATTAGCTTTATACAAATAGAATGCATCTTTGCGATTTTTTCTGTCAAACGTTACTAATCCTTTGTCATTAATAAGAGGTCTATCACCTTCATTTCTAAGGTTTGATCCAAAATCAAACATATTCCAGATAAAAGTTCCCCAAATAAAATCTCTTTCGGCTATCATTTTTATGTGACTGATATGAAAGAAAGTTTGTTTTTCTTCCGGATGGAAAGTGGCTTTCATAGGACGTTCTCCTTTTACAGATTCTACGTATTGTCCAACATGTTGATTGATACTTGCCCCCGCTCCATATTCGCTCACAGCAAGTTTTGCATTGGGATATTTAACATGCATTTCATCGTAGAATGGACCAAAATCTTTAAAATGGTCATAATACCATCCAAAGTATTTATTCCAAGCCATAGCATCCGATATGTAATTAGAGCCTGCATCCATATCGGTAGCACACACGGTCAAACGGAATGGGTCCAACTGATGTGCCAGATTATTCAACTCATTTGTAATTTGAACATGTTCTTCATGTATTTCATTGAACAACCCCCAAAAACAGATAGACGGATGATTGTAGTTCTGGACTATCATTTCGGTCAATTGTTGTTTGAGATTATCATCAAATGATTTCGAGTTTACATAAGTACCTACAAATGGAATTTCCTCCCACACAATATACCCCCTGCGATCAGCTTCCTGAAACATAAATTTTGCTTGAGGATAATGAGCCAAACGCAATGCATTAGCCCCCATTTCTTGGAAGAAATCATAATCTACCAAATGATTTTTAACCGTTAATGCAGAGGCAATTGAGTCCCAGTCCTGATGACGTGAAACCCCTCTTAACTTTAAGTGTTTCCCATTGAGGAAAAAGCCCTTATTCGTATCAATATAATAATACCGGAGCCCAATCTTTTCTTCTACCCGATCAATTTCTTTACCATTTCGTTTCAGAACAGTGACAGTTTTGTATAAATACGGATCATCAATCCCATTCCACAAATGAGGATTCTTTATAGTTACATTACACAGCGAACTGTTATTGTATATAATTGAATCTGTGCTGAATGATACTATCTTATTATTAGCATCCAGTACTGAGAATTCAACTATACAATCTTTATAGTCTGTCTTTGTAGATAGATGTACTTCTGCACGTAACTCTGCTCTTTTTTCAGACACATTCAATTGACTAACTAACACTCCTGTAGATCCAAAATACAAAGGTGAAACGCAGGCGTTCTCATCTGTTACAATCAACCAAGCATCTCTGTATAAACCACCATAAAGGTTGAAGTCACCAAATAGAGGTGCCACGTCAAATTGAGGTAAATTATTACATATCACATCTATGTCATTTTCGGCTCCATAATTGACATAATCTGTAATCTCAAATGTAAATGCATTATAAGCGCCTTTGTGTTCTCCTATATAATGAGAATTAACAAGAAGATTAGCAATAGTTCCTGCACCTTCAAATTTGAGAAAAAGCCTTTTCCCTTTATACTCTTTGGGTATGTCCAGTTTTTTTTGATATGAACCATATCCTCTTCGAAATTCCCCCCTCTTCAAAAAGTCTTCTTTGTTCCATGTATGAGGAAGGTTTACAACCTTAGCTCCTTTATATCCACTAGTAGAGAAATTCGAAATAAAACTTCCTGTAACCTTTATACCTTCTGAGTACTGCCAGTTGTTGTTGATTGAAATAACTTCCCGGGCAAATGAATTATTAATTGACAAACCAATAAAAAGACAAAACCCAAGCAGATTAAATAATTTTTTCTTCATAATATTAATGTTGAAATATTTGATATAAATTTATTTTTGATATTTATTTATTGCATTTACAATTAGTTCATTTAAAGTAGTGCGTGATATTACTTAGTAAAAAGATGGACTCAACTAACTTAAATAATGTTCAATTTCTTTGGCTAATGGAAACAATCTGACTGGGTTCAACCTGAGAAAAAAGGTGCATACTCTTCGGAAGTGTATACAATCCATATTTAAATATCTTTCGTGGCATGATATGATTATTTTGCTTTTACTATTCTGAAAACTTCCTTGACAAGCAAAGACATGGCAGGAGCCGCCATGGCCACATGATTGAAACCGTCTAATTTGAATAACTTCACCTGATCCTGACCATTAAACCTGAGCATCCGGTATAAGTAAGCATTTTCCTCAAAACGACCGTACATTTCCAGTTCAGCATCGCCAGTAATCAACACCACAGGAGGAGCATCGCCTCGTACCCAATACAAAGGCGCATATTCATCAATCAGCGGTTGCTCGGGTTTTATGCCACGTTCTTGCTTTATCGCAAAATGAGTGATTGTTTGTCCGCTCAGTGCAATAAGACCAGCTATTTTATTGGCATCGACATTGTATTTTTGCAGATAAGCTTTGTTTAATGTAATCATCAAACCCAGATAAGCACCGGCCGAATGACCGGAAACAAAGATAGCATTCGGATTACCGCCGTATTCAGCAATATGGTTGAAAACCCACGCCGTGGCCGCAGCAGCATCCTCAATATAAGTAGGGGCTTTTACTTTGGGCGAAAATCGATAGCCCACCCCAACAACAGCAAAACCTTTTTCAGTCAGTCCTTTGGGTATTTCTTTTTCGCCGGCGGTCAATCCACCTCCATGAATCCAAACAACTGTAGCAAAGTTTTTCTTGTTCGTGGGATAATAAATATCCAGTGTACATTGAGATTTGACGTAAGCATCTTTTCCTAAAACACTTTCAGGCTGATACAATATATCCTTCTTTAAATCGTACTCAGTCTGAGCGTTTACCAAGCTCCACGACAGTAACAGAATTGCAAAAATGATTTTCTTCATATACGTAATATATTGATTATTTCTTCAACTCTTTTATATCATAATTAGGTGCTAACACGTTATTCCCTTTTTCAACAACTATATCCTTTTCTAATGAGAAAGTTTTCGTTAGTTTGATATTTTTGCTTGATGGTCCGATTTTGATTGTATAATTACCAGCTTCTGAGATCCATGCAGAACGCCCAGTATCAAACGAAGCTAAATCAGAAACATTTAATTTAAATGTCACTACTTGCGACTCACCCGATTTCAACAACTTGGTTTTCACAAATGCTTTTAACTCACTTTCAGGTTTATCCATCCTTTTCGCCGGAGCCGACAAGTACAGCTGTACCACTTCTTTTCCTGCTACTTTTCCTATATTCTTCACATTCATTGTTACCGTAATGCTTTTGGCAAAAGTAGACGAGCTCAATTTGATATTGCTGAAAGTGAAATCAGTGTATGAAAGTCCATACCCAAATTCATAAGCAGGTTTGACATTGAAAGTATTATAATAGCGATACCCCACGTAAATTCCTTCGTTATACACAGAAGTTTCCGGTCTTTCTATCGGCATTCCGGGAAAGCTTTTAGCAGAAGGTACATCGTTATAACTCATTGGGAACGTTTGCGCAAGATGTCCTGAAGGATTTACTTTGCCACTAACAACATCTGCAATAGAATTCCCAGCCTCTTGCCCCGGTAACCAAGCTATCAAAATTCCATCCACCATATCACGCCATTTTACCACATCTACCGCAGCATTTATATTCAATATAACCACTACCTTTTTTCCTTTAGCATGAAAAGCTTTCGAAGTGTTTTCAATTAATTCTAATTCTGTCGATTTAAAATAATAGTCTTCGTCTATCTGTCTGTCAGAACCTTCACCGGCATTTCTGCCGATAGTAATAAGAGCAACATCTGAAGAATTAGCCAAGTGGGACAGTTCGTCCAAGGTTATATCATTTTCGTTCAAAGGTTTAATTGTTTCCAAAACAGTTGTACGTTTCGGACGAGCTTTATTACCGGCTTCAATATAATTTTGGTAGCTATTTTTTAAAGTACTATTTATCTGATAGCCTGCATTACTCAACCCCTGAAGTAATGAAATAGTATATGCTTTATATACTTCGCCGCTGCCAGTACCGCCTACAAATAAATCATAAGATGCATTTCCTAACAAAGCTATTTTTTTCTTAGTCAATGGTAAAGCTCCATTTTCATTTTTCAAAAGTACCATTCCCTCAGTGGCTGCTTCGCGGGTAACTTCGGCATGAGCCACTAAATCGGGTTGATTAGAATACTTGTAATTCTTAAACGAAGGCGATCTGAGGATAATATTTAAAATGGGTTCGATATTCCGATCAATCTCTGCTTCAGTTAACGATTTATCTGCTAATGCTTCATTGATATACTTAACTTCCGATTTTCTTCCTGGCATCAGCATGTCGTTTCCGGCTTTTACCTGAGCAGGATAATCTTTGCCAGCAAACCAGTCGGTCATTACAAACCCGTTGAAATTCCACTCTTTCCTTAGAATGGTTGAAAGCAAGTCGTAGTTTTGCGAAGCATACATTCCATTTATCTGGTTATACGAACTCATTATTGTCCACGGTTTCGATCGTTTGACAGCTATTTCAAATCCTTTCAGATAGATTTCACGTAAAGCCCTTTGGCTTACAATAGCATTTATATTAGTTCGGCTTGTTTCCTGATTATTTACCGCAAAATGTTTCACAGAAGTTCCAACACCATTGGACTGAATACCATTTACGAAAGCTGTTGCAATATTTCCAGCCACAACCGGATCTTCTGAATAATATTCAAAATTTCTACCGCAACGAAGGTTTCGTTGAATATTTATTCCGGGAGCTAATAATATATCCACCCCGTATTCAAGCACTTCGTTACCCATAGCTGCTCCCACTTTTTGTGCCAATTCTGTGTTCCACGATGAAGCAAGTGAGGTGCCAATAGGGAATGCTGTACAATAATATTTCTTAGGGTCATTGGATCGTAGCGTGTCAATACGAAGACCAGCTGGACCATCGGCTAAAATAATGGCAGGAATACCCAACCGTGGAATGGCAAAAGTACTTCCTGCTGCACCTGGCACTTTGCCTCCAATGCTTCCGGCAACTGGAGTGGTTGAGCCCATACTCGCCGACATACCTATTCCTCTGATCATATTTACTTTTTCTTCAATGGTCATAGCAGCAATGACTTCCTTTACGGTATTTTTACCCAGTTGGGGAACCGGTTTGTTTTGAGAAAAGGCTACATGAGAAAACGTCATTAAAACAACACACAATTTAATTTTCAATTTCATACCTAATGATTTTATACGGGTCTTCTGGAACAAGTCCCAACATAACGGAATTTCTTCCAAATTTTATTATTTATTTATTTGTTCGTAAATTCTGACAGGGCCTATCAATCCCTGACTCATTAATTCTTTATTCTTAAACTCTCTGTATAATCTTTCTCCATTGTTTGCTTCGCCAATGAACCCATTAAGCTGCGTTGGAGTAACGTTAATTTCAATTTCATTATTCCCCGTTTTTATATAGCCGGAGATATTGAATATAAACGGAGTATAAATCCTGCTCCCAACAGATTGACCATTGATCGTCAAGTCAGCACTGAAATAAACTTTACCTAAATCAATATAATATGAGCTGTTCGGGGTTACGTTTTCAATCTTAAATGTTGAAGTATAAACACCTTCTTTCAATGAATACTTCAATTGACTATTTGTTTTCCAGTCGAATAACGAAGTATCATTTATAATTACAGAATCTGATTGAATTGCCCATTTTTCAATATCAAGAATTGGAGTGGCTTTCGTTGGTACGAATGTTTGACCTAAAGTTTGTTGAGTATCGCTAATAGGGTTTGCAGATGCATTCAGAAAAATAGTGCCATATGGAGGAAGTAGATATTCAACAGTGTTGTCGGTTTTTATTTCGGCCTTAGTAATTGATCCATCTTCGGCATTCATCCAGCTTGCATTCACGAAGTTTTTGTTTATGGTTAACGATATATTTTGCCATGAGTCACTTTTATTCCAAATAAACTGAACCAGACTTCCATCATTCATAACCCGACGAATTTGGCGTATAAAATCATATTTTACGGTATTCCATATTGGTAAACTCAGATTATTACACCAGTCTTCAATACCCACAATTGATTCCAGCCGTGTAGTTGAAGTTGATTTAACTGCATTCATTATTTCATTTGCTGTTAGTTGGTCGTTCTTCCTGAAATTATTAAAACTTGGCTGGATTACGGGCAATTTGCCTATGGCAAGAATATTTGCCCCAATCTTAGATAATTTGTTTAGGTGTTGTGCACTTTTCAACTGAATATAAGGCAAATCAAAAAGAACGATTGATTTATAATTATTACCACGGATGGTTAATTGTTTATCTTTACCAACAACTATTTCTTGTATAGATGCATCGTTCACCCAATCCCAGGTTATTCCTCTTGCATTTAACTCATTGATAAGCGGCCATATTTTATCCAGCCATTCGGTATCAATTTTTCGATTGTATGAACTCGAATTATTTTCTGCAGAAAGTGGTGGTTCTACTTCTTTGATACAGCCATTCAGTAAAATCTCGTTAGGATTGAATGTATCTTCACTAAAGTTCAAAAATGGATAATAAATCAATACATCTGCCTGTGGTTTACCACTCCGGAGTGCATATTGTGCTCTTTGTGCGTATTTATTTATGTCTTTCATATACTTCCAGAAAGGATCACTTTCATTAATATTGCTGGAAAAATTCACCCCAGGTAAATTTGAGTTGATAAAAGGATACCAACCTTCTTTTGGGTAGCCATCTGGAAAATACTGATAAGCAGTGCCGTGATATATAATTTGATTTACGCCACTACTTAAGACCTTATCAATTGTAAGTTTTAGTTTCTGTGGGGTTGTCATAAAAGCACGATTGATATAAACTGCCGTTTCGCACGAAACGATTGGACGATTGTAAAGATGCGCACCGGAAGTAATTAGTTTATATCCTCCTTCTGTTGCTTTGCTAAATTGCATGGTTTCAACTTCGGGAATTGAAGCTAAACCCGCAGTAGCCATCATGTCCATATTTAATCCATAAGGTTGAGTGCGGTGCAATAAACCTCTTGATTCCGTCCAGTTTCTTGTAGCTTGTAAAAAGTGTTTCCCTAACAAATCACTGATTGTCATATCATAATCATAACGTAATCGCCAGTCTTCATCTGTAAATGAAAAATCAGGTTTAATTCCCGTTTTGTCCATTCGAATATACATATTATTGTAACCCAGCCACATATTAACTGGCAAATAGGGTGTCACGTCATATCCGCGGTTTGTTTTAAAAACGGAAATAAAATCATCAGAAAAATGGCGGTCACATCTAAATTCATAACTATCGTCAAAAATAGCTCTTACGGGATTGCCGAAATAAGGTTGTTGACCTGTTCGTTCACCAAAAAGATAATCATAGCTTTTAATTACTTTGGTTGAATCAAAATGATTCATTGCAAATCCTGCATCTTTTTTTGCAATAAGCATGGGTTTTTCCATATCAGCCATTGACCAAAATGCAATGGCTTTCCAAGCTCCTTTGATGGCAGGAGTGAAGACAAATTTATTGTCTTTTATTTTTGATGTTATATTAGTAGTGTTGCGTTTACTTTTAACTTTAACTTGTATATATGTGTAATGCAATACAATAAATGAGCTCTTTGATTTTTTGATTTGAATTGACTTACATTTGCCCG
>Ga0302208_10000303_pt1 | contig 24800 bp, 10 predicted proteins | sample II_Fen_E2_3_FD_194577 | JGI IMG/M metagenome (GOLD analysis project Ga0302208, IMG submission 194577) | Peat permafrost microbial communities from Stordalen Mire near Abisko, Sweden - II_Fen_E2_3 | ecosystem: Environmental > Terrestrial > Soil > Wetlands > Permafrost | place: Sweden: Abisko...
TGAAGTCAGTGGTTCCTCTATGAAGATTAATTTCACGAAAGGAAATGGTACCGGCCGATTGCTCGTTTATTCAAAAGGAAGCACAGTAACCTGGACCCCTACAGATGGAACGCCCTATCTGAATCTGCCAAAAGTGCTTGATATCAATCTGATTGCAGCCTATACAGGGAATGATGATCAAGTGGTTATAACAGGTTTGGAAGCCGGTGAAACCTATTATTTTACAGTCTTTGAATACAATGGGTCAAACGACAATACCAATTATCTGACTTCAATCGTTGGGCAATGTGTTCAAAAAACAACTGAAATGTCAAGTATTACGGTTAATCCATCCATTCTGAATTTTGGATCAGTAAAAACAGGAACCTTTACTAAACGAAGTTTTACACTTTCAGGTAAGTACCTTTACCCGGTAGATGGTAACATCACGTTGACAAGTTCTTCTGATTTTCTGATTTCCACTTCGTCGTCTGACGGTTTTGGGACATCACTTACCATTCCTTACACGGGCAGTACGTTGGTAAATATGATTATTTATGTTGAATTCCTACCTACAGCACTTCAATCCTATAATTATTCTTTAGGTTTTACGGGAGGTAGCGCCCAGACTCAACTGCTGCTTCTTGGAACCGGTACAAATACTGATGCAAAAGTTTATTACCTTTCTCCATCAGGAAGCGATACCGGTGAAGGAACATTTGATTCGCCCTGGTATAATCTCCAAAAAGCAGTGGATGCAGTTGTTCCCGGTGATACCATTATTTGCCGTGGTGGAACGTATTATCCAACCATGAAAAAGGATGGACTTATTACTACTGTTCGACTTTACGCACAGGGAACTGCGGCAAAACAGTTGAGCATATTCAATTATCCGGGCGAATTTCCAATACTGAATTTTAAAGACCAGGCTAAAATGTTAGGATACCGTGGAATTCAATTAAATGGTGACTACTGGCATTTGAAAGGAATTCATATTACACAAGCCGGCGATAATGCCATCAAGTTGGAAGGAAATCATAATATCGTCGAAAAATGTGCTTTCAGTTACAACGATGATGGCGGTATTCAGCTTGGTTTCGGGCACGATTTCTCAGTTGCCGGCTTCGGGTCTAAAAATGATGGGAGTCATTGTGCCTATAATGATATCATTGACTGTGACTCCTATTTGAACTATGATTCGGATAGTAATGGGGGTGATGCAGATGGTTTTGCCTGCAAAATGCACAATGGTAAGGGCAATCGCTTTATCCGTTGCCGTGCATGGGATAATTCAGATGATGGTTGGGATTTATACGAAACAGACTACTCAGTTAAAATCATAGATTGTTGGGCCTGGGGTTCGGGACGTGCCGAGGACTTTGGTTGGGCCAATGATACAGGTTCTTTCGCTGGAAATGGAAATGGAATTAAGATGGGTGGGAATGGAACAGGAGGTTCTTCTGCAGGGATACACGAGGCCTGGAATTGTGTTGCTTTTAACTGTAACAAAACAGGCTCTGTGAAGGGTTTTGATCAGAACAGTCACACTGGGGGAGAAAAACTGGTGAACTGTCTGGCATTTGGTTGCGGATATGACTTTATGTTTGAGAAATCATCAACAAACTGCGAGTATTATAACAATGTTTGTTTCGGAAATATCGAAATTGCAGGTGGTATCAACAGTAATAATGCCATGTTGTCGACTTCCGATAAAGCATGGACCAATGTGGTCCGGGGTTTTGGAGCTTCCGATTATGTCAGCTTGAGCGAAGAGGATGCGAAGGCGCCACGCGGGGTTGATGGTAGTCTGCCGACCAAGTTTGCACGTCTTAAAAGTGGCAGCGTTTTGATTGACAAGGGACTTCCTTATTATACTCCTTTTAGTACTGAATTCCCATTCTTAGCTAATCCGATTTATGGTTCAGCTCGTGATTTAGGTCCGCTTGAATTACAGGAAGGCGAAATAAATACCGGTTTACAGGTAATTATGAATAGAAATGCCAAATTGAATCTTTCGGTTTTGCCAAATCCCTGTAAAACTGAAGCTATTGTAAAATTCAGTACAGATAATTCAAGCCAGGCAACAATCAATATCTGTAATTTGAATGGTCAAATCATTTCAAAAGTTTATGAAGTCCAGGCTGATCCTGGTGTGGAGTATTTTATTCCGGTATCCGTTTCATCTCTACACAACGGCGTTTATCTATGTCAGTTGGTTGTTGGTAATACAACTAAAACAAGCAAAATTATTGTAGTTCGATAATTTATTCTTTACAAATCTTTTCCAAAGTTTTAAACCTTGGAAAAGATTTTTTAAAACTACCCTTATGAAAACTCACATTTTATTCCTGTTACTACTTTTCTCTTCAGCTATTTGTGCCCGTCAGTTTTGGCTTTCACCAACCGGTAACGATTTAAATAACGGACTATCCGCTACCACTGCATGGCTATCGCCTAATACAGCCTTTACAAAACTTGTAGCAGGTGATACTCTGTGGGTAAAAGGGGGCATATATGCAATTACAGAAACTGTCAAAGCCGCCAATCCAGCCACTAAAAAATCTCCTGTTCTGGTATCTGCCGTCCGGGGTGAAAAACCCATTTTCGACTGTTCTTCTTTCCGTCATTACGGAAGCGAATCATCCACTTACCGTGGCATGGACTTACGCCAGGCTTTCTGGCGGGTGCGCGGAATAAAAATATATAAAGCAGGTTACAATGGAGTCATTATTGCAGGAGAAAATATTACCCTGGAAGGTATGACTATTGAAGAATGCGGTATGGATGGCATTGCTTTGGCAGTAGGAGCCGTGAATGCTTATATTCTAAACTGTGATTCATACCGGAATTGCAATGTGCAGGCCAATGGAGAAAATGGAGATGGTTTTGCTGCTAAAGAAGGCACTGGTACTGTGTTCCGTGGTTGCCGTTCATGGGAAAATGCTGATGATGGCTGGGATGTGTATGGCGGAAACCAACCAATCTTAATTGATAGTTGCTGGTCGTATGGCAATGGGGTGAATTACTGGGCTGATATGATTTTAGGCTATCAGGGTGATGGCAATGGTTTTAAACTTGGAGGTGGTGGCGGTGTGGAAGGCAATGCCCCAAACGTAGTTTTGAATAGCTTTGCCTTTGGCAATGTCGGCAAAGGTTTTGATCAAAATCATAATTCGTGGGGTATAACCTGTACCAATTGCACGGGTTATAACAACCATGGAATGGGAAACTTTGCATTCGAGGAAGTTCCTGCCATGGGAAAACACGTGATGATTAACAACCTTTCGTATGCCGGAACGGGTCAAGCTATCGCTATCGGCAGTACTGAGACTACCAATAGTTGGAATCTGGGATTGTCCTTCACCAATGATATGTTCGAAAGCCTGGATGTGGCAGACTACAAAATAGACAGGGACGATGATTACCGTCTGACCGATCCACGCATTAAATCACTTTTCAAACTAAAAAACAATAATCCGGTGATTGACAAGGGGACTGTACAGACAACCATTCGCCTGAAACCGTTTTATGCTATTCCTTACTCAGGTGTAAAACCTGATTTAGGAGCTAAAGAGTTTGATTCCGGTTCCTGGACATACCCAACTCCTGATCAGAAAGATACAACTAATACTGAACCCACTGGAAATGAAAGTGGTACACGACCATCGGGTACACGAACTGTTATTGTGAATGCGTCAACCCAATTTACGGTTGCAGCGGGTACCAAAACACCCGGTTGGGGTCCATTTCAGCTCGTGTCAGCCGAGACTGCTGTCTTCGACTTCCAGGCTGTAGGTTCATCAAGCGGTGCTGCCATCATTGAATTTTCAAAAAACAACGTTACTTGGGAACAGGTGGGTACACAGGCTAAAAATAACAGTACCAGCTGGGTGACAGGCAAAATGATTGACTTGAGTGCCACAACAGCTCCCTGGGGTCCAACAATTTATATCCGATTCAATAACAACAGCACGAAAGACGTGAATGTCAAAAATCTTGTTATTACAGGAATCATTTACACAACCACGGTGGTAACTGAAATCAATGATGCTTCAGGTAGAATTGTTTCCGAGAAATACTATAATCTGAACGGACAGAATGTTCCTGAAAACTCTAAAGGAATAATAATCAAGAAAACTGTTTTTGAAAATGGAAAGTCGTGCCTTGAAAAGCACTTGAAATTAAAATAAAAAGTTCTAAATAAATAATGCCAGGTATGAAAGAATTTAGATTCATTTTATTCATTGCTTCTTTTTGCTTGCTTTTTTCAGCTTCTGGACAAACACAAATTATAGTTTCACCGGATGGCTCAGGTAATTTTACGACTATTCAATCTGCACTCAATTCCATTCCGTCGACGAATGTCGAATGGAAAACCATTCTCGTAAAAAATGGTTTGTACGATGAGCATGTAATGATAAAGTCCAGCTATGTAGCGATTGTTGGAGAGTCACGTGTAGGGACACAGGTGGAGAATAATCTCCCTAGAGCTGTTTGGTATGCCGCAACTGGTGCAAATACCGGGGCCGGAGTTATAAACATTGCAGGCAATATGCACGACATTGTCATTGCCAATATGTATGTACGAAACACATACGAAGGATCGGAGGATTATACTGAAGTAATCCGTACTGAAACAGGTACAACCAAAATCTGGGTGGTCAATTGTGATGTGCTTTGTTTGTGGAAAGATACCTTTGCACCCTGGGGAAAAGCTGGTGGAATGTATTACGTTTCCAATTGCAGTTTTCGTGGCAGTATTGATGCGTTCTGTCCGCGCGGTTATTGCTATGCCAATGATTGCCGCTTTACAGAGACCAGAAGCAGTAGCCCGATATGGCATGAAGGGGTGTCAACGGAGAACCAGAAACTGGTCATTCAAGGAGGTTCTGTACACAGTGAATATAATAAAACTGTAAAATTGCAAAACAGCCAGAACTATGCTAAATTTTATTATCTCGATGTTGCACTTTCGGATAGTATCGAGTCGTTGGGAGTAAGCGCAACTACCTATTTCTACCATGTGACAGGGCTTGCAGGTCTTACCTGGTTTGCCAATAACCTGACTGTGGATAACCGTAAATTAATCGATGCTCCATGGACATTCGATGGGAAATGGGATCCTGAAAATGATATGCCCTCCGTATTGCCTTTTGCTGCACTGCCACAACCTTATAACGGTCGTTATTCTGTATCTGCCGGAGTGACTGTTTTAAAATGGATTCCGGCACGAAATGCCATTTCACATAAAGTTTATTTTGGGACAAGCGAACAACCCGGATTGTTGGCCGAAACTGCTTCAAATACTGTCAATACAGGTGTTCTGGAAGCCAATAAAACCTATTACTGGCGTGTGAACACAATAACCGATGCCGGCGAAATTCAGGGTGCGTTATGGCGCTTTACCACTTCCGATTATATCGATCCTGTAACGCCTTCAACCCTGATACTAACAGGCAACAGCAACCAGACTGTCATTCTCGGAAATCCTCTGGTTCCTTTTATGTACAAAATGGCTGGTGCAACAAAATATACTACCACCGGATTGCCATCGGGAACCCAAGTCTTGCAGAAGTCCGATACCATTTCTATTTCAGGTACACCATTCGCAACAGGTACCTATGTATTTACGATCGAAACAACCGATGCATTGTCAAATGCCAAAGTTACAGGAACCATTGTGGTGAAAAATGAAGGTGACATCACTCCGGATCCACCTACTGATACTGATTATACATCTACCCGACTAACAAAATATACCACCCTGCTTGATTGTAAAACCATGCCTCAGGAACCTGCCTGGATTACTAAAAGCAGTAGCCTGTCGTGGGCTGCTGGAACAGGGTATAAATGGGGGAGCTCATCTGCCTTTCTAACAATAAAAGTGAGTGGCTGTAGCAAAATTGAATGTGTTTTCCTGAATAGTACTACTTCACGTCCTGTGATCATTTCAGATGGAGGCGGCACTAACGACAAAACCGCTTATCTCACAACAGCAAATGTGGAAGCTACCACTACATTCATTCCGAAAACAACCGGAAGTGATGATATCACCTTCAAAACGTCGGGTTCGAGTGGTATGTCGGTAACTAAAATGACACTCTATGGGATAAGCAGTGCTGTTCAGGAAATCCTGCTTGAAAAGAACCTGGATATTAAAATCAACAATGGAGAATTGATAGCTAACAGGAATGTAGATATTTATAGTATTGGTGGACAGTTAATTCAAAAAAATGTAAGTCGGATTACACTGTTCAAAGGAGTCTATATTGTACTCTATAAAAACCTTAGTACTAAAATCATACTATATTGAGAAATAGCATTCAAGCCTTTATCAAGCCTTGTTGAAACAAATAGTGATAACTCAATGTCGTTTGAGGTAGAGTTTGAACACAGATAAAACTTATTCATTCCATAGCCTGGTTTTATAGTTCAGGTATTCACTAAAATAGAACTAGAGTCTTATTTCATTTACTTATAAAAAAACGATAGCATGTCTTCTCTGAAATTATTCCTATTACTTGTGTTAAGCCAGGGGTTTGCCCTGACATCTTATTCAACAACGCCCTATTCCCAACGAATGGCACAATCGCAAATGACCCGTAGCGGTACTCAGACAGTTTGGGATTACCCGACCGGACTCTTTGTGGAATCTGTCCTGAAGGTTTATGACCTGTATGGGGGAGAGGATTACTATAATTACGCCTTAAATTACGCTAAAGCTACTGTTAATTCAAGTGGCAAAATAGGAACTAAATATAAATTTACAGACTATACGCTTGATAACATCAATCCGGGCATGGCTTTGCTGGACTTATACAAAAAGGATGGTTCAACCCGCTATAAAATAGCCCTGGATACATTGCGTAAACAATTGCAGAAACATCCTCGAACACCAGAAGGTGGTTTCTGGCATAAAAACTCCTATCCTGATCAAATGTGGTTGGATGGATTGTATATGGCATCCCGTTTTTATGCCTTGTATGATGTGAATTTCAATGGTGGCAATCAACTGGATGATGTGGTTAAACAGTTTACACTCATTCATTCCAAAACCTACGACACGACCTATCAGTTAAATTATCATGCATGGTCGGCTACACCCACCGATGCCAATTCTTTCTGGTCAAAACAGGCTGATCTGTTCAAAGGCTGTTCCCCTCAGTTCTGGGCACGTGGCATGGGCTGGTATGCAGCTGCTTTGGTAGACGTGCTGGAAGTCATCCCTGCTAATTATGCCAGGCGTCAGGATCTGATCGATATCCTCAGTCAAGTGGCTGCCGGAATCAAACGTTGGCAAGACCCTGCATCCGGATGCTGGTATCAATTGCTGCGGTATGATAATACGCTTGTTTCGAATGGTACACCCAATTATCTGGAAGCTTCTGCCTCGAGTATGTTTACCTATGCTATCCTCAAGGCAGTTCGGTTAGGGTTTATTCCCGGGACCGAATACCAGGCAACAGGTATAAAAGCATATCAGGGACTGGTTAGTCATTTTATCTCCGAAGATGCTTCGGGAAGTTTATCTGTTAACCGTATTTGCAGCTCCGCAGGTCTGGGCCCTTCCTCCAACCCCGGTCGTGATGGATCTATCGATTATTACCTGAACGGAAGTGATGCCGGTGTCATTGTTTCGAATGATTTGAAAGGTGTTGGCCCGTTTATCCTGGCAAGTGTGGAATATGAAAAACTTCCATCTTTATCGACCAGGGAAGAGACTATTCCTCAGGAAAAAAAGAATTTCCTGATTGTGAATCAGAATAACGTACTGACAATCAAGTCGGATTCCGACAATTTAAATGATGTTGTCCTGTATGATTCTTTGGGTAAAGAAGTGAATCATTGGAAAGGCAAAGACCTGAATGAAGCCACCATTCGCGTTTCTAAACTATTGCAGGGGACTTATTTTATGATAATCAATGGACTAAAGGCTGATAAAGTTGTGCTGCTCTGAGCAAAATCCTATTCAGATGCCTTTTAACTTGCTTTTAAAAAGTCCGTCAAATTTTCACCAATATCCGTCATTTTTTACACATCGGTTTCTTAAAAACAACTTATATTTACATCCGAAATCACATTCAAAAACCCTTTAAATTTAATTGTTATGAAAAAACTATTCACTAAATCATTGTTCCTTTTTGCGCTGTTTTTGTTTTGTGCCTGGAATGTAAATGCACAGACCTCCACTTATTCGGGTACATTCCCTATCACGTTACAGGGTTTAGCTCAAAGCTATACAGCACCACTAGCAGCCGGTTGGGCCGGATCTACTTCAGCACCTACTGCTTCTGATCGAAGTGGAAAATGTTTTACAACTGCAACAACAGATTTAAATTTCAATACAGGTAGAAATATAACTTACCGACTTCCCTATTGCGGGACTATTACTCTCCAGGCTAATGGTACAGTAGGAAGAGGGTTTATTATTACGGTTACAAAAGTAACCGGCGGGGCACAAGTAATCAGAACTGTTTGGGCTTATGGTACTTCAACCTGCTCAACACAAAGCTTTGTAGTGAATGTAAGCGAACCCGTGAATGTGACTATTTTATCTCCTTCTGCCATAGAGAGTCCTATCACTGCAGTAGGATCTTCTTATATCAGCTATGTGAATATATCGTCACTCCCGTCTCCAACCATAACAGCATTTGTAGCAGGAGGTGTATCCGCCACTATTAATGAAAGCTCAACGCCAAAAACCATTACCGCTGTTCTTCCTTATGGAACAACCCTGACCTCCATCACACCAAATGTTACTTATGGCGGTTCAGCAACTGGTTATTCACCTGTTGGAGCTCAGGATTTTTCAGCTAGTGCTACGACTCCTGTGATTTATTCGGCAACCGATGCTACTAATACCACCAATTATTCGGTTACTCTGACAGCTTCTTTAACTCCAAGTTCGGCAAAAGATCTTTCAGCAGTGACCATCGGTGGATATACTCCGGTATTTAATGCATTAACCAATACTTACAGCCTTATATTACCCAAAGCTGCCAGTTTAATCCAGGCTGTTTCATTTACCAATTCAATTGCCTCTACTACTGATTTTACATCTGGAAGTACTTTTAATTTTACTACTCCCTTAACAATTACAGTCACTGCCCAGGATAATTCAACTAAACTCTATACCCTGCAGGCTGTAAATGGAGTTGCTGATATTGCTTATGTTACTGTTGATGGAGCTGTTGGAGCAACCGACACCCAGGTATATCCGGATTTAGTGTCAAAAGGCTATTTTGTTAGGTTAATCAACGCTGCCACAGGCTCAGATATCACTCAATTCAACAGTTATGATTTAACTGTTTTGACGGAATCACCCAGCAGCTCGAATGCGTTGGCAACGGCAATGTCAGGTCTTGTTGGGGTAAAGCCATTTCTAAGCATGAAAGCGTTTATGTATGGTAAAACAGGTTGGCCTTCAGGCGCCGGTTCAAACGGTACAGCTGACCTGGGTGCGAATGTGTTAGCTTGCTATTTAAATCACCCTGTATTCTCAGGAGTCACATTTACCGGAAATACAGCTTCCATATTGAATACAGGAATTACAGGCAATGGTATTCAGGGCGTTACAACCCCCGGGGCTGGCATCATCATGGCCAATTTGCCATCCCTAGGGACTGCAGCTTGTATTGTAGAACAAAACAGCGTTCCGGCTGCAAAATACCTGTTAATCCCGATCTCAACAGTTAATTTTAATTCCGTGAATGCCAGTGGACTCAAATTAATCGAAAATGCAGTGAATTACTTATTAGGAAGCAGCGTTTACTCTCTTCCTAGTTTGGAAGTTACTTCATTTACTGTCAATACGGTTGCTGCTACCATAAATAATACTGCCGGCACAATTACTGCCCAGTTGCCTATTAGCACTGATCTATCCACATTGCAACCCACGATTGTTTTGACAGGAGCTTCAACAACTATCAGCCCGTTATCAGGAGTTACCACTGATTTTACCAATTCGTATGCAACCCCAATCAATTATACTGTTACAGATGGTTGTAACTCGAAGGTGTATGCAGTTACTATCTCCGTTAGCGGTACTGGTATTTCTACGGGTAAACTGGCGGGTGTTTCTTTCGATGGTCAAACCATCCATAATGATGCAAATGTGAACTTGCAGGTGTTTGATACTACCGGACGTCTGGTGGTCAGTTCTACCAAAAATATCAATATGAGTTCTAATCCAAAAGGAGTTTATATTGTAAAGAATAATTCATGTACTTTTAAGATTGTATTGTAAAGATAGTTTGATTAATAGTTTGACTAGAAAATTGTTTTTTTAGTGTAGAAGCGTCCCATCGTGATGATGTGACGCTTCACTTTTTTATGATTGGACTCCTGCACGGTCCCATATTCCCCCAACCGGAGTGACGCCCCATCTCCCGAAAACCCAAATCCACGTATAAATTCAAAATCTCAGCTCGAAATTCAAGATTCTAAATCCTGAATGAGAGAATTACGTCATTGTAACTCCCTTTATTTTAAGCGCCGTCCATGAACATCAATAACCGCCAGGTCATTTTCTGTAAAGCAATAACCCATCCTGATCCCTGATTCCTGAATTCAGCCTGCTTTCTATTCAAAAGAGTCCTGTGTCCTGTTTATTTTACGTTATCACTTATTTCTGTTATCCGTCAAACCACAAAAGGAAAGGGTTGGTACTGATACCAAACGACCGATCTTTTAGGGTTTGTCGGAGAATACAGGTACCAACTTAAATTTAACAGGATACTGGGATGTTTTACTCCTGATTTTCGTTCTCCTTGCTCTTCTATGCCGATATCTTAATGGCACTGAATCTATTCCCGTTTTAAGTATAAAGAAACTTGAGAGGGCGTTGAGAAGGGGCAAAGTGAGGGTTGAATGAGGTTTACCTCTCTTTACCCTAACTGAACCCTCTCTTTGCCCTCACTTTGCCCTCACTGAACCCCCTCTCTACACCATTTGGGTTTACAATAGAAAGGGACAGGGAACAGAACAACCGGAGGAATTAAAAGGGGGTATTTGATTAAAAATAGAGAGCCGGCACACTTTTCTGACAACTCCTGGTTTGATAAAACGTTGTGTCGAAGAAGCTGTAACCTGAATTAAGAACTGGTAAAACGAAAAAAGGAGGGTGCGTATTATTTCTGCGGCATGGAATTCTCAATGGTGTATGTGTGAATTTCTTTAGAATATCTCTAAAAAAAATGAGGACATTACCCCTGTGTGGGTAATGTCCTCAATCGATAACATGAGTGAAGACTGATTAAATGCAGATCTTCAGTGAATCGTTTGAACCTGATATCCGTACGATATAAACTCCTTTTGTGAAATTTGAAGTAGGAATAGAAGTTAATGAGCCGGCAACCTTCTTGCCTAATACATTATAAACTTCAAGTGACATTCCTTTAGGGTTTGAAATTTCTGTACCGTTGAAGGATATGCCTTTGTCGGAAAGAACCTGTTTTACTGCTGTTATTACACTTGTAGCAGACATGTAATACAATGCAATAGATGCATTAAAGTATACATATAGGGTTGTTCCAGGGCCAGTGTAATTTATAGTGGCATCTAACATATCAGCAGTCGAAACGGGAGGTGTTGCGGTAGTAGTTGTAGTTGTAAATTTCTTGCTCCCAATTAATTTTGTTCCATCTGTGATAAATGCTATGCGATCAATACCTGTTGAACCGGTACAACCAATCAAATATATAGTACTATTACCACTTACTTTAAAACTTGCATACTTTTGAGTAGGCGTAAATACAAGAGGTGCAAGATCAGTGTTTGCAGCACCAGAATATCCCGATCCATTTAATAATAATTTGTTGACAAAAGCATAGGAGATACTAGTAGTAGGAGATGTGAAGGTTTTAGCCGATGCTTGAACAACACCACACAATGTTGATGAAGCGATTGAACCAGTGGTAATTGTAAGACCGTTAATTGTTTCAATTCCACCGGGTGAAGTCACTCCTGCAGTTGTTATTCCAGTTGCTAATCCTGTATTAGTGGGCCAAGCAGTATAGCCATTCGACGCAACAGTTGGATCACCTCCTATGTTCCAAACAGTAGTTTGAGCATTTGCTCCAAAAAAAGTCATACATGCAATTGCCGTAAATAGTAATGTTTTTTTCATAATGATTATTTTTTAAATTATTAGTTGACGTATTGTATTTAACGATACAAATGTAGGATTAATGATTAGAATTCATGTGGATAATTAAATTGAATCGGTGTATTATTTGACTGATAATTTTTAAACTAAATATATATTGTATAATTCCGACAACTTTTCTTATTTTTGTATTACCTTTTTTCTTTTTTATAAAACAACTCCATGAAAAAATTGTTTTTAGTGATTTCAGTTTTGCTGATACCGTTCCTGGCTGAGGCTCAATATCATTTTTCATTTTCCCATTATACCTCTGATAATGGCCTGTCGCAAAACAGTATCACAGCCATGATGAAGGATCGTAAAGGCTATGTCTGGTTTGGTACCCGGGATGGATTGGATAAGTTTGATGGCAATAATTTCACCCTCTATAATTCGAGGCCCGAAAACCGCTTGTCGGTGTTGAGTAACCGCATCCTTGAAATCAAGGAAGATAAGTGGGGCTATGTCTGGGTGAAGACCTATGACGAAATTGTATACCGTCTGGACCAGTCGCTTGGAGAACTGATCCGCATTAAGAAAACGAACGGCCAACTGGTCAACGATAAGATCCGGGAAATGTACATGCTTCCTTCGGGTGTTATCTGGCTGGCGACTTTCGATAAAGGCTGTTATAAGATCATTACGGATGAAAAGACTCATGAGTTGACGGTAAGCCTGTTTGAGAAAGGTCAACGCACCCTGCCCAATAATACTGTGCGAAGCATCTTTCAGGATAAGGAACGAAATACCTGGTTTCTCACCCAGGGCGGTCTGATTTGTATGGAACCTACGGGTAAAAGGATTCTCTATTTCGATAAGCAACTGTTCTCTACTGCCATTGAGAATAACAAGCGAATCCTGTTCGGAGGCGAAGGCCGGATTTATCAATATGAGAAACGTTCGAAGACCTTTAAAACCATTTTACTCCCCGAACATGTTGTGGTCACTAACCTGGCTAATTTCAATCCAAACTATTATCTTTTTGCTACCCAGGCCAATGGTTTTTTTACCTATGATGTCCTGCAGGAACAACTTCGACAGTTTTCCCGGGAGAAGTATCCGGAAATGAGATCCAATGAGATCCAGAATGTGTTTATCGACAGGGCGGGAGATGCCTGGCTGGGGATTAAATCTCCCGGAGTACTTCATTTCTCTCCCCAAACCAATAAAATTACTTTTGTCGAATCAAACATGAACGAAGGACAGGTTACCAATCCAAACTTCCTGATTTTTGAAGATGAGAAAGACTTACTCTGGGTACAACCTTATTATGGTTTTTTCTCCTGGTACGACCGGGTATCCAACCGGTTGGTTCCTTTTTACAATGCGTATAACGAAGATATTAACACCGTGTTCTCCTATGGGGTGAATCATGTCCTGTCCGATTCTCAGGGCGTACTGTGGATCAGTACCAACCGGGGTAACGGTTTTTTTAAATGTACTTTCCTTCCCGATTATTTTAATCATTATCTGTTCCAGAACCATTCGGTCTACAGTATTTCCAATGAAACCAGGGCCATATTCGAGGATAACCAGAATCGTCTTTGGGTGGCCTGTAAAGATGGTGCTGTGCATGTGTTCAATCAAAATAAGAAAGAGCTGGGCACCTTAAACCGGGATGGCCGGATTATTCCGGGAGGTAATCTCGAAGTACTGGTGTATAATATCTGTCAGGATAAGACAGGCAATATCTGGTTTGCAACTAAGAAACAGGGATTATTCCGGCTTAAACCCCGGGGAGCTACTAACTCTTTTCAAATAGAAAATTTTGTCCACAACCCCAATGATCCATACTCTCCGGCCAATAACGATTTCTATTCCGTGATGCAGGATTATAACAGCCGCATTTGGGCCGGCAGTTATGGAGGCGGATTGCATTTAATCGACGAGCAAAACGGGAAAATAAGGTTCTTGCATGCCCGGAATGATTTGGTCAACTATCCGGAATCAAATTGTTCGAAGGTTCGTCAGGTATTTGCCGATTCAAAACATCACATCTGGGTAGCTACTACCGAAGGTTTTGTGGCATTTGATGCCAATTTCAAAAACCCGAAAGATATTAAATACAGGTATTACCACCGGAATGAAGATAATCCCCACAGCCTGGGAGCCAACGACGTGCACTGCATTTTTGAGGATGAAGATGCTGCTATGTGGTTTGGTACTTTTGGAGGTGGATTAAGCAAGCTTAAAACAAAATTCGAAGATAAAAAACGGTTCGAATTTGAAGTATACAACCGCGAAAAAGGAATGCCTAACAACGTGGTGTATACGATTATCGACGATAAACAGGGTAATCTGTGGTTGACGACCGAAAATTCCATCGTCAAATTCAATAAAAAGACCGCTCGGATTGAAGCCTTTGGCAAGGGAAATGAACTGGAGAATGTCGAATTCTCCGAAGCTTCCGCCTGTTTGCTTCGGTCGGGGGAAATATGTGCAGGATCTAAATCCGGCTTTTATTCCTTCAACCCGGAAGCTGTCAAACGACGTGTCATTCAGGCACCTCTAGTCTTTACCCGCTTGCTCCTGTTCAATAAGGAAGTGGAAGTGGCGGATGAAAGCTCAATCCTGCAAACACAACTGGATAAAACGAACCGGATTGAATTCACCAGCAAGCAAAATGTCTTTACTATTGAATTTGCCACCCTGGATATGCGTGCTCCCGAAAAGATTCAGTATGCCTATAAGCTCGATGGATTCGACCATGATTGGAATAATGTTCTGACCAAGCATTCTGCTACTTATACAGCTTTGCCTCCCGGAAAGTATATCTTCCGTGTCCGGTCAACCGACAGTGAAGGAGTCTGGTTGCATAACGAACGCAAGATAGAAATGGTCATCCTACCTTCCTTCTGGCAATCTGCCTTTGCGAAATTGCTGTACGTGCTATTTGTCATTTTGTTGTTTTTGATAACGTTGTATATTTTCGTCACGATCTTTAAGCTGAAGAATAATGTGCATCTTGAAAAGCAAATGACTGATATGAAGTTGCGTTTCTTTACCGATATCTCCCACGAATTACGAACGCCTCTAACCCTCATTTCGTTGCCGGTGGATAATATCCTTCAGGAAGATCTCGATCCTTCCATTAAGGACCAGCTATTGCTCGTACGACGCAATCTGGACCGGGTGATGGGATTGATTAACCAGATCCTTGATTTCCGGAAGATTCAAAATAACAAGATGAGGCTGAGTGTGGAAGAGATCAATTTTGCTGAATTTACCCGCGTGTGCAGCAGTAATTTCCTGGAAATTGCCCACACCAAGAACATTGGATTCCACTTGGTCGACGAATCGAAAGGTGTGAAGATCTGGGTTGATCCCGAACGGTATGAGTCGATCCTATCCAACCTGCTCTCCAATGCCTTTAAGTTTACCCCTTCCGGAAAGAATATTACCGTTAAGACTGAAATAAAGCAAAATATGGCAGTCCTTTCAGTCATAGATGAGGGTGTGGGTATCGCGCAGGAGAAGATCAATTTCATATTTGACCGCTTCTTCACAATTTCCACCTTGCGCAACATAGCCCAAAAGAGTACCGGCATAGGGCTCGACCTGGTAAAAAAACTGGTCGACCTCCATCATGGCTCTATCCGCGTGGATAGTCAGGTAGGAAAAGGCTCTACATTCGAGATCGACTTAAAACTGGGCAATTCCCATTACGATGGAGATGTGGATATCATCCTTTCCGATCAGAAAACCCCGATACCTGAGCTGGTGGAAAATGAACTTATTTCCGATGTAGAGAAGATTGACCAGGTGAAAGTGGTTCCATTAATCATGGTGGTTGAAGACAATGATGAACTCCGCCACTTCTTAAAGAAAAGCCTGAAAAAGAATTACAGGGTGGCTGAAGCCGAAAACGGACAGGTGGGGTGGACTAAAATCCAACAGGTCATGCCCGATTTTATCATTGCCGACCTGCTCATGCCCGAAATGGATGGAATGGAACTGATTAAAATAGTCAAAGGAGACCCCCGGACTTCACATATCCCCATGATTCTCCTGACGGCTGTGACCGATATGGAGAGCAAGGTGGCCGCTATGAAAGCCGGAGCTGATGACTATATTACCAAGCCTTTTAGTTCCGAATTCCTGCATGCCCGCATTGAAAATCTCATGAACCAGCGCATTCACCTGCAGCAGTATTATCGATCGCAATATATCTCTTCAAAACCCGACTTCAACCTGCCACCCCTGGAGGTCACCTCTCAGGAAGACCAGTTTATGCAAAACCTGATTCAACTGATGAACGAGAACCTTGAAAACTTTGATCTGAATATCGACCTGCTTGCTTCAAAATTGAATATGAGCCGCACGGTATTCTTCAATAAGCTGAAGAGCCTGACTGGCTTCTCACCGGTTGAATTTGTACGTGAAGTCCGTTTTGAACGTGCTGCCGAATATATTCGTGATACGCAGTTGACTGTTGCTGAGATTTCCTATAAAGTAGGCATTGAAGATCCCCGCTATTTCAGCCGCTGCTTTAAACAAAAGTTCGGAACCACTCCTTCCGAATTCCGGATATTGCAGGCTATTTAAACCCTTTTTCTCCTTGAATCCGGACTTTCTGTTTGAAAGGTTTGAAGTTTGAAGAGTTCCGTGTTTCGCGTTTATGTAGAATGAAGTATTCAGCTTTTTAATAACAGCTTTGGGAAAAGGACCTGACATCGTCGAAGACATGTCAGCGTTTAAGATTAGTTTGAAGTTTGAAGGGTTTGAAAGGTTTGAAGAGTTTCGTGTTCTGTGTTCCGCGTAATGGAGAATGAAGTATTCAGCTTTTTAATAACAGCTTTAGGAAAAGAACCTGACATCGTCGAAGACATGTCAGCGTTTAAGATTAATTTGAGGTTTGAAAAGGGTGATGTTGTGACCCTAATTTTCTGAAGCCTTATACCTGGTTTGGGTGAGATGAAGCAGCCATAAATGAGAATCAATAAATCGTTTTTGATGTGGAAGATTCAGAAGGTTATTGAGCGTTCGACGGGTTGGAAAGATGGGTAATCCGAAGATCGTTGGGAGTTGCTTTTCATTCAAACCATGTTTATGGAAGCGGGGACAGAAAATGCCTCGACAGCAGGTTCGGAGTGTAAAACCATTTGAAGAAATTACAACATATCCGGATTTGAAGACTGCAATTGATTCCTAAGGCCGTTCATCGAGAGACCGGTCCTGGCAGATACGGCGCGTTTCAACGAAATGACCGAGCCAAAACCACATTTTTAAGAGAGTATTTCATTGGTGAACCCGGGGTTTTCCTGCAAAACGCGTTTCAGTTCTTCTATCCTGTAACCATTTACAAACGTACAAAAATTTTGATTGTACTGTTGATTGATGACCGACGAAATATACGTCCGGTTAGTCCCTACCATATTCACAATGTCAATGATATTCAGATCGCTGTTGAGATATATTTTCTTTTCATCAAACAACAGGTTCACTTTCTCTAAAATCTTTCGCTGTGCGCCCGCCAGTATAGTCCCGGCAGGCTGTTGACCTTCGAAGTTATGACCTAGTTCAAAAACAGGATTGATGGGTTTTTGCTTGTAACCCATATATCCGATAATATAGATCATTACCGTTGAAATCGACCAAACCAGGTAGAGTATAAAATCGTTGGACATTAAAAACCTTCTACCTACTGCTACTGCTACGGAGGAAGCCACACAGGTAATAATGATCGAATAATTGAGCATCTTGGCATTGTTGTATTTTCCATCGTTCAGATCGGAATAGAATTGCTCAGCCTTGTAGCCGTATCTGCGGATAAGCAGGGAATTTCCTGTCACCGTTAAGATAGCCAGTATTAAGAACTGGATACGCAGGACCGTGCGCATGATATTTAAAAATTGGATAGAGGGTGATTGAGGAAATGCCTGGTTGTTGTACAACCATGTTTTGTATTCGATCCGGGGAGATAACAGAACACCTACGCAATACACGGTAGCCAATATGAAAGGTATAACCAGGAAGCGGGTGTGTGCCCTCCAGGTAAATTTTTCTTCAATAGTTAACAACCGGAAGTAAATATAATAAACCGGCAGGATTAGACTCCCGGCATATTGATACGGGAAATCAAGGTAAGGATAAAGCTTTGTTATGTGAGAGAAATACAGAAAATGAGTGAAAAAACAGATAAGGGGGAGAAACATGAACTTACTCAGGAATAAACGGGGGACGCTCAGTTGTTTTTTATCGCCCATCAGGGTAATCGCCCAAAATAAAGATACAAATACAGGCGATAATAATATTATAGTCCGTGTCATATGTCATAATATTTATACAAAGATATAGTAATTTTTGTGATTCAAACCGAATAGATGAGGACTTTGTGTACTTATTGCTTACAAAATTTACATTGTGGCTGTTTATATTTACCAATTGATTCATAAAATTTACATTTTGACCCATCAAAATATATTTTAGAGTATACTTTTGTGCCTACTATTTCTAACCTGTGTAGCAATCAATACACACTCTCAATTTTAATTTTATTTGGATATGACATGAAGTACTTATCAAATTGATACTTACTAAATCCGATTATGACAAAGTGGAAATTTAAATTATGCAGGGATGTTGGTTATAGGATGAACAAACTAGACTGTATCTTGAATGTATAATTTAGAGATCTATGATATGAAATTTAGCAGGTTAATCTCAAAATCCACTGGTGATATTTCCAACCTTTCATTTAATCAGGAATTATTGATTCGTAATGACGGGACAACTCCCGGGCCAAGCCATTTAGTAGCAGATCTGGGACCGTTGGAAATATCCGGCTTTGAGACAGTATTGTTTAATAAACAGTTGACGAATTTGGTACATTGCCCTGTGACAGCGAGAGGGAAATATATCATACCGGATACGGTAGAAACAATTGGTATAGAAGCGTTTGCTAAGTGTAAAGGTGTAACATCCATCGGGATACCTTTATCGTTAACCTCTATTGGTTGCCTGGCATTTGAAAGCTGCATCAGTTTAACGTCTATACTTATCCCAGATTCGGTAGTTGAAATGGGTTACAAAATATTTTCAAATTGTACAGCTTTAAAAACGGTCTATGTCCAGGCAAAGTATCCCGTGCAATTCGATAAAGATTCAGATATTTTTTATAATGTTGATACCGATAACGGCATTTTGTATGTCCCTCAGGGCTCCAAAAAAGACTATCAACATGCAGCACAATGGAACAATTTTAAAAATATAATAGAGACCAGATCGTTTCATCATTTATTTTCGTTCAATTAAGAATAAGAGTGATAGACTGATTAAAAAACATAGTTTAGAAGGACTAATTTACCCCCGATTTATTCCATGTTGATCGGTTTGTCAGAAAAATAGGTTTCTTTTAGTTTGTATAGAAGTGCACATGAATTGTAATTTGAGTTTGTATTTTTCCCTTAAATCTAATTTTTTATAATTGCGTTATAACCTTTTCTATGTAATTGTTTGTTTGATAAATCCCAGATAAGTTTAACCCTTATCTGGGATTTTATTTTAAAACAGGTAACCGGAAATTCCAAGTAGATAGTTGGTGATTTCTAGCGTTCAAATCAGTAGAAATGATCCAAAAACAATTGAGAAGACATGTAAGTTGACCGATTGTGACAGGGGCGAGATATTCAGGGTTGCAGGATAGGTAATCATCGGTTTATTTGGCATGTGATTTCTATGCTTCATGGATAAAGGTATGGTTCCATGAAAAGAGTGGCTTAAAAGGACGGAATTTATGTCAGAGACCTTTATTCTTTGTCTTCAGCACTTGTTTTTTCCACTCGGGGAGTGTCAGGCCTGTTTTAGCAAAAAGAGCACGTTTTAGGGAATTTAAAGAGCCAAATCCACAGCTGTCTGCCAATATTTCATTGGTGTAATCGGGATTAGCAAACAGGATGCGTTCTAATTCATCGATACGGTAGCTGTTGACAAAAGAGCAAAAGTTCTGATTGTACATCTGGTTAATGATGGAAGAAATATAGGTACGGTTTGTTCCTACTGCCTGCACGATATCCATAATGTTTAACTGGTTGTTGAGATATATTTTTTCCTCTTCAAACTGCACCAGCATTTTATTTAAAATTTTTTTTCGGGAATCCACCGGTAGCACTTCCAGTTGATCCTGAATGTTGGTTTCGTCTGCCAATTCAAAAGTCGGATTAATAGGTTTTTGTTTGATTCCCAGATACCCGATTAAAAAGATCATGATCGATGAAATCGACAAAACGGTATACAACATGGTCTCTTCGGGGAGTGATAACTCTTGATCAAGTGCAAAAACAATTGATACTACGACACAAGCTATCACAACACAGTAGTTCATTAATCTTGAATTGTTGTAGTTTTCATTGTCCATGTCCGAATAGAATTGTTCCACTTTTACACCATATTTCCGAATGAGCAACTGGTTTCCAATTACAGTTATCAGAAATAGAACCAGAAATTGAATCCGGATAATATCCCGCATCACACTTAAGAATTGAATGTATGAAGAGTCCGGAAATGTCTTACCGTCCACAAGCCATGCATTATAGTCATCCCAGGATGTCAATAGAACGCCAATACAATATGCAGTAGGCAATAGTAAAGGGATTATCAGGTAAAGTGCATGCGCTTTGAATGATACCTTCTTGTCAATGGTTAATAGCCTGAAATAGATGTAGTAAACCGGGAAAATGAGGCTGATTGCATATTGCAGGATACAATCGCAGAAAGGATAGACTTGTGAGTCGGGTTCGAGGTAGAAAAACAAGGCAGTAAAGCAAATAGCCGGGAACAACATAAACTTGCTTAACAGCAGTTGTGGAATGTTTTCCTTCCATTTATTCGTTGTTAATGCAATCGACCAGAATATGGCTGTATAAATTGGGGTTATAAGCAGAACGGTGCGCAACATAGACCAAATGAATTTTTTACAAAGATAAAACTTATAATTGAGAGTATAATTCACTTTTGCATCAAATAATTTACTTTTTGACCAGTTTATTTACCTTTTAAGAAGTTTGTTTTACTTTTTAAACTAATTATTTTACTAATTGGACAGTTAATCTATTTTAGTAAAGTTAATTTTGACGGTTCAAACAGATAATACAATAAATAATAAAATTGTAAACAATATGAAAAGATTCGTTACACGATCACTCTCTTTAAGACTCACTCATTTTATGGTAATTTTCTTTAGCCTGATCGCATGTCTGGGCATAGATGTCCATGCAACCACTATCACTCCCATTGGATCCACCAACATAAGGCTTACGACCGCTACCGTTGGAGCAACAATAGCCTCAGTGGGGATTCCTCTCAGCGAATGTGGAGTTCTGTGGAGCACTACGCCGGGAGTAACCTTAACAGCTCATAAGATTTCTCAAACAACATTGACCGGCGGTACTTTTACATTTAATGTGACCGGATTGGACAGAAGTAAAACAATTTATTATAAAGGGTATTACACAGATGGCAATGGTACCGTGTTATCAGCTGAATTGAGTTTCTCGAATGTTCCTGTTTTTACAGGCGTAGGAAACTGGGATGTGGCTGCTAACTGGAATGTACAGGAAGTACCCGGATTAGATGCCGGTGATAGTCCAATCATCGATGGAATCTGTACAATTGAGAATAACTCCACCAATGGATTTTGGGTCTGTAACGATTTAAAAATAAATACTGGTGCCAAACTGACTATAAATCCCGCCCGGATATTACAGGTAAAAGGGACTCTTATTAATAATGCAGCAGAAGCAGGCTTGGTTCTTAAAGCGGACGCAATCAGCCCCGGCTCTACACTTACATTTGGAACCGGAACCCCACTGGCAACAGTAGAAATGTATTCAAAAGCCAGTTGGGATCTGAATCAGGCCGTAGGTAGTAAATATAGTTGGCAATTCTTCGGGATTCCGGTAACTACCATTTCACTTACTGATCCCACTTTTGCAAATAGCCTGATACGGAAATACAACGAAACGTCGCTGGATGATATCGGACTTTGGACAGCCCAAAGTGTAACGCTGCCTTTAACTTCAGGAACCGGATACGAAATTGTGCAACAGAGTCCGAAAATATATACTTTTACAGGTCGTCTAACTAATACCGACTTTATCCAGACTCTCGATTACACCGCGGGTACTGTTTTCCCCGGTCAGCACATTTACAGTAATCCTTATACTGCGGCAATTGATGTGAAAGCCATTTTATTTGGCAGCAATACCGAGGAATCGATTTACCTGTACAATACAGGAACATATAATCAATGGCTCGATAACACCGGCATTCCGAGCGATGGGACGACAGGTGCACCGGGTCAGTATATTGTTTCAACGCCGAATACCTCCGGTAACTTTGGGGTGCCCACCCAAATACCAAGTATGCAGGGATTTTTAATAAAATCGTTGAATCAAACCAACGGTTCAATTACTATCCCTTACCTCTCTTCAACAACAGGCAATATTGAAGCACAGCGCGCCCCGGGATTCGTTAAAGTTGTCAATGCGGATAAAGTAGTAACCCGTATTGATCTGTCCGGGTCCCATTATGCAGATTGCATGTGGATTTTTACCGATCCAACCTGTACCAACAAGTTTGATAACGGTTGGGATGGATACAAAATGCTTGGATCGGCATCCATTCCTCAATTGTATGCGATGGAAGCAGATGGAGATTTCCAAATTGATGCCCTAGCCGATATAAACGGAACCTTCCTTGGGTTTACTGCAGGAACGGACACGAACTACAAACTCACCTTTACACATAAAAATACCGAAACTCATTATTCCGGTTTGTACCTGGTAGATCTGGTTGAAAACAAAACAACCGACATTACTGCCAGCGGATCGGAATATGCATTTACAGCAGTATCATCTCCAACCTCTGTTAAGCGATTTAAGATCATTACCTGTTCGGAAGTAAATACTAAAATTCCGATAGTTAGTTCTCTGTTGAAGGTTTTCTATTCGAACGGGACTTTGGTAGTCAAAAATCAGAGTGATCAAAACGGAGAACTCACCCTTTACACCCTAAATGGAGTTGCAATAAAGAAAATGACCTACAACGCAAATGATATTACCACCATCTCTACATCGAATCTGGTCCCTGGAGTATATGTGGCAAAGGCTTCAGGTAGTCAGGAAGTGGTAACCGAAAGAATAATAATCCGATAAATCAACAGAAATGACAAATAAATACAATTTTGTAAATATCGCCAGTGCATTAAGAACAGTCAGTTTGTTATTGGTATTGGTATTATTGCCTCTGAGCAATAGTTCTTTTACATTTGCTGCAAATTCGAACCAATCCATTACAAAAACGTCGGGTTCCTCCAAGGTAAGCAATGATATTATTAATCCCGGGTTAGATCCTACTGTAACGTTGTCTTCGACTACTGCGGGTTTATTCGCTGCTGAAAACAGTATTGCAGAAGTAAAGGTAGCCTCGAATATCACATGGTCGGCCACTTCTGACCAGACTTGGTTAGTGGTTACTCCTTCTTCGGGAACCGGTAACGGGACCCTTACTTTTACGGCACAAGCCAATAAAGGCGGTGCTCGAACTGCCATAGTATCTGTATGGGCAACCGGAGTCCCCGTCCAAACCATAACAGTGACGCAATTACAGGAAATACCTTCTCTGACATTCTCATCCTCCGCTTCCGGACAGTTGTCGATGTACCTGCAGTTCAATTCAAACGAAACCTTCTATATTGATTGGGGAAATGGATTGTCGGTTGCAAAAACCACTTCATCATTAGGGGATACCTATTCCACCGCTTCTTATGTTGCCGGGAATATGGTCAAGATTTATGGATCTGGAATTGTCAATTTAAATGGAGGTTCCCGGAGTTTAACGTCAATTGATGTTTCTCAATGTACAGATTTGACTACTTTATTGCTGGATCATAATAGCCTGACTTCATTGGATGTCAGTAAAAACAACAAGCTTACCTATCTGGATTGTGGCTATAATAATATCACGGCATTGGATGTGTCAGCGAACACCCTGTTGAATTATTTCTCAGTAGCTTACAATAACATCGCTTCGCTTGATGTAAGCCGAAATCTAGCTCTGAAAACCCTAACCTGTATTTCAAATAAGATAACTTCACTGGATATACGTAACAATACTGCATTAACAACCTTGTATTGTTATACCAATATGCTTACCACCCTGGATGTGAGTAACAATCCCTTACTGAGTCTTTTTTATTGCAATTCGAATAACTTTAATTTCACAACATTACCCCAAATAAAAACAACGTATGCTACTTACGATTATGCCCCACAGGGGAAGTATCCTGTGACTCTAATCGGTAATAAAGTTGATATAAGCAGCCAACTTAAGGCAAATGACCTCAATGGGACGCCTCAAACCACTGTGTATAAATGGTACACCAAGACAACAGGCACTCCTTTAACCTTAGGAGTTGATTATTCCGAATCAAACGGAGTATTTACATTTTTGAAAACACCTTCAGACAATGTGTTTTGTGCCATGACGAATACAGCATTCCCGGGTTTTACAGGTGCAAATGCCCTTCGTACTATGGATATCAAAGTCGAGCTGATTAAACCAATTGTGACTACTCAGGCCATAACCAGTATTACTGCCACTGCTGCCGTAGGCAACGGTACTCTTACTGATTTTGGGGTTCCTAGCGCTACTTCTTACGGAGTTTGCTGGACTAAAA
>Ga0302208_10000307_pt1 | contig 24675 bp, 24 predicted proteins | sample II_Fen_E2_3_FD_194577 | JGI IMG/M metagenome (GOLD analysis project Ga0302208, IMG submission 194577) | Peat permafrost microbial communities from Stordalen Mire near Abisko, Sweden - II_Fen_E2_3 | ecosystem: Environmental > Terrestrial > Soil > Wetlands > Permafrost | place: Sweden: Abisko...
TATCCGGTGCAGGAATTGGTATTGTATTTTTAGCTAACGGAAGTTCGGGAGGGACTGACATTATAGCCAAAGTGGTCAATAAATATCGGAACATTACACTTGGCAGAGTTTTGCTCTACTGCGATGTCTTAATTATTTGTTCCTCCTATTTCTTCGATTTTGGTAGTCTGGAGAAAATTGTCTATGGCTTAACAACTATGGCCATCTCAACAATTGCTGTGGATATGGTCATAAACGGAGTACGGCAATCTGTTCAGTTTTTTATTTTTTCAAAGGAATATGAACAAATTGCAACAAGAATCAATGTAGACCTTCATAGGGGAGTAACAATATTAGATGGCATGGGTTGGTACTCAAAAGATCCTGTAAAGGTGATCACGGTTGTTGCCCGCAAGAATGAATCAATTAAAATTTTTAGGATTGTCAAAGATATTGATCCGAATGCATTTATCTCTCAATCTTCAGTTATTGGCGTCTACGGCGAAGGATTTGATGTCATCAAAGGCAAATAGCAGACGAACTTGATTATTTAAAGTTTTTGGATAGGTGATGATTTAAAACAAAAAATGTTGAGTGCCATGACGTGGTCTACCTTAGATTAATTCGGTCAACAAGCAGTTCAGTTCGTTATTGGGTTGATATTGGCCCGACTGCTAAATCCGGCAGGATACACTTTAATTTGAAAATAAAAAGGAATGAACAAAACCATTAAAATACATTTCGTCGATTTCTGGAATGGCTTTGATCCGGAAGATAATTTCTTTATTAAGAGGCTTCGATTATACTACACAGTCATACTTGATTCTAAACCTGATTATTTATTTTACTCCCATAATGGCACTGAAAATCTCAAATACAATAGTTGTATAAAGATCTACTTTTCCGGTGAAAACGATGTACCTGACTTTAATCTATGTGATTATGCTATTGCTTTTCATCACATCACATTTGAGGATAGATATTTCCGATTTCCATTATATACACTTTACAACTGTTTTGAGAAAATTTCAGGTTCAGAATTCAATCAAAGCAATTCAGCTAGACTATTAAACCGTAAGTTTTGCAATTTTGTAGTTTCAAATTCTAAAGGTGCAGATCCTATTCGAGAACTATTTTTCAAGAGGCTTAATGAATATAAAAAAGTTGATTCCGGAGGAAGATATTTGAATAATATTGGTCAGCCGGTTCTTGATAAATTAGAATTTATCAAGAACTATAAATTTACAATTGCCTTTGAAAACAGCTCATTATCAGGTTACACCACTGAAAAATTAATTGAACCAATGGCTGCTTCTTCAATACCAATCTATTGGGGAAATCCAAATGTTCAGTCAGACTTTAATAAAAAATCTTTTGTATGTGTAAATGATTTTGAAAACATTGATGAAGCTATCAAAAGAATTATTTACTTAGACACAAATGATGAAGCTTATATAAACATGTTGTCAGAAAAACATTATAACTCAGATCAAAAAAGTTACCAGGAGTGGATGGATGGTTATGATACTTTTATACGCAACATAATTGACCAACCCATTAAGAACGCAAAACGATGCACTGACTTTGGTTATGCAAAACAGTATAAAAAGAGAAAATACATAATGGCAAAAATGGGTTCTGTTCCGATTTTAAAATATATTATTCGAAAACTAAGTTATTTACCATAAACAGACTGGATCAAAACAAACCTCTGCGATACGAACTAATTATCGGACATATATTGGACAAAAACAATCTTATTTGACGTGAACGGAATAGATTTTTAATCAAATACTTTAAAACATTCCGAACCTGTAAATTCAACAACCTTTTACTTTCTGAATCCGGAAATTCTTTTTTATATCTTAGAATCTCTTTGCATACAATCAATCGGTAATCAATGTTTCTTTGGGATACAGAGGATGTCATTGTTGAATTCGGGCGAATTCTTCTATGGAAAAAACTACGTTTAATAAAACCTACTCTTTGTGCTGATAAATACAGGATTATTGTAAATAAAACATCTTCGTATAAAACTCCAGGTAGAAACTCCAGCCCAATGGCGTTCAAATAGTCTTTTCTAATAAAACTAAGACAGACACTACACGAATAGCCGTTATGTTGGTTCAGCTCTTTTAAAATTTCTTTTCCAGTATAGAGGCTTTTAGTTAGGTGTTGCGTTCTTTCATAATTGGGACTAAAACCTTTCTTTATGTCTTGTTGATAAAATGAAGCACCATCAAAAATCAAAAAATCGTAAACGTCATCCATCATTTTTTGATAACACAACTCAAGGCAATCAGAATTAAGAATATCATCGCTATCAAAGAAATACAGGAACTCTCCACTTGCCATTTCAATCCCCTTATTCCGGCACACTGACACCCCAACATTCTTATCAAATGACATTACCTGAATACGTGTATCCTTTTGCGAAAAGGTTTCTAATATCGACAATGAGTCATCATCCGAGCCATCATTTATAGCAATAATTTCAATATCCTGTAATGATTGTTGCACTATTGAATTAATCGCCTCAGTAAGATATTCTGCTGTATTATAAACGGGAATTATAACGCTAACTTTAACTGGATTCATGTGGATATCTATTTTTCAAACTATTTCTTGACAATGAAAAGAAAACACATCTTAGTAATTGGAAGTTTTTTAATGAGGACTTTATTCTTATAAAAAACAGATAATGCATTTTGAAGAACTGAATTATTACGTATCTGCTTAAAAAAATCAAAAGAGCGAAAAAACTTTTTAAATTTTACTTCATTTCGATAAGAGGTATAAAGCCTTCGCAAAGTACATTCAGCAAATTGTTCTTTATATTGTTCCCAGATATTGCATTTTCGTAAAAAAGAATCAACTTCTTCCAAATGAGGGATAACCTTTGATATTGCCCTATAATCGTAACTATCAAATTCATTTTGAGCATTATTGACATGATGATAATATATTTTCGGCAAATAAGAAACTTTCTTTGCAAAAAAATGGACCTTAATATTAAACAGAACATCCTCCATTGTAATAACTCGGTTATCAGTAAAACTGATATTATTTATTTCCAGAAACTCTCTCCTAAATAGTTGATTCCATATAACATTTACATTATCAAAAGAATATGTATTTTTTCTGGAAATCTGAGCATTTACTAATGACGAAAATACTTTATCCTGAAATTCCGAATCCGACAAACCATCCGGGAAACCGAAATAGGATTGTTCAACCTCACTTTCGACAAAAAAATTACTTACAACTACGTCAGCATTGCTATTTTTAGCTCTGTTATAAAGCTGTTCAAACATTTCCGCATCACAGAAATCATCATGATCACAAAAACCGATATAATCACCCTTTGCAACTTTCAAACCCTCATTACGTGAGAATCCAATATGTAAATTAATTTTGTTACGAACAAGTGTGATACGCGAATCGGCAAGTGCATATGTTTCCGCAACTTTATCACTGCCGTCAGTTGGAACATCCAAAACCAGGACAATTTCAATTTCTCTAAGAGTTTGATTGATAAGTGAATCTAAACAACGGTTCAGAGATTTTCCGGCATTATATACTGGTACTATTATACTGACTTTTGGTATCATTTCTTCTATGTCGTAAAGGGAGTAAAATACGTTGAATTATTTTTAATACTGTAGTTTACGCTTAAATGCAAACCACAAATATCCTACCCAAGTCAAAACATCATAGAAATGCAGTTGGATAAAATTTAATTGACAATCTTTTGTTGCAACAGGTAATTCAGGCAACCACTTTTTTAGAATATGTCTATTTGCATTTGCAAACTCATCTCCGGTTTCACCTAATGAAGAATGAATTAGTTCCAATCCCCTATCAACAACGACGCGATATGACTGGAAATAGACTTGTAATGAAAAGTCTGTATCATATCCATGAAAATGTGTCAATAGTTTATCATCAAATCGACAAGATTGAAGAACTTCTTTTTTGGTAAATAGAAAAACTCCATCAACGATTAGCACATCCTCGACAACTTTTTTTTGCAAGCTATGATCTAAATCTATATGAGTCTTTTCTTTATTCAGATAGGTATAATAATGTCCTCTCCAAAACTTATGAATAAACGGACCTGTACCCCAACCGGTTGTAGGATATGTAGATTTATACTTTGACCCGGCGATACCAATTAAGCCAATGGATTTATCATTGTTCATTAAAGCAACGAGACGAGTTCCCCATCCCTGGGTTATAAAGACGACATCCTCATGCAGAAAACACAAATATGGATACTTAACCTTCTCTGATCCTAAGTTGTAAGCTTTACATAATGAATATTGCTTATGATTTTCTATGGCAATAATTTCATATGCCACACCAATAGTTTTTTCAATACTAACTTTTACTGCTTCTAAAAACTCGGGATTATGTGTTGATATAATTATTGAAATCATAGTATTACTGGTTTTCAATGTTCTCAAGTATTATAATTAACTAAGAGAGAATGCTTTTTTAGACTTAAATAATGATTGAATATTGAAAATAGCTTTAAAGAATCAGAAAATTGATATTTTAAAATCTAGTCCTTATTTGCGAGTTGCCAAATCATATCTACCACCTTTAGATAAATGTCCGTGAATTAATGCCAAGAAAATAGCTTTGCATTTAAGAATGGCATTGGGTTCAAAAATAATTTTTGCCAAACGATAAATCACCTTGTATTTATAAAATCCACGTTTATCTTTTTTTGTCATATAATCAGGATACAACTTCCATGTAAGAATAATATTTCTTATGATATAATATGTACTTTGAGCAGAATAATTGTTTATAATCAGCCCTAATTTAGATTTTTCCGCATATCCCATTTTATGAATTAAATGAATTCCGGTAAAACAAATTATTTTATATCCTTTTCTTCTGGCTCTTATGCAGTATTCTACATCAACCATATAGATAAGAAAATCTTCGTTAAACATCTGAGAATCATCAAACACATTAAGAGCATAAACTGATCCTGAAGTAATAGCACCTTTAAGTTCTATTATTTCTTGCGATTGATTAAAATTTTCAGCATTCGGAGCAAAAACAGCTATTGAATTATCGTTACAGCTGCTGATATATTTCAGATATTGGTGGAAATGATCATTTTCAAAACAACTATCCTGATCCATGGTCAAGATATGGGTATATCCCTGTTCTTTTGCCCATTTAAAGCAATCGTTAAATGGTTTAGCAAGATATTCGTTATTTCCGGTTGTTTTTACCTCAACCTTTTTGTTGCTTAGCTTTTTCTCCAATTTATCCATCTCACTCGCTTCCCTTGGTGTATTTTCCCAAATAATCAGCTGATCAATTTCTGATAAAAACGAATTGATATTTCGTTCTAATTCATTAATTTTCGGATAAAATGAAGTTATAATGCCTAAAATTTTCATTGTCTTTTTACAGCTTTCTTATTGTTGTTAAAATAGAATCAAAATAATCCTTAAATTTAATGTCCAAGTCCTGAATCACTATAAGCGGCCATTTCCAATTCTGATAGACAATTTGCGCTATACCAGGAGCTAAAATCATACCCCAAATGCCTATCGTAGTAAATCTCAAACTGATAAGCAATAAAACTATGGCAGCTAAACCTGAAATTATAGATGCTTTTGCAAACGGGACTTCATTCTTAGTTAAAATCATTTGAGCTGCCAGCACGTGATTTGTCTCAAGGAAAGCCACAATCAGGAAAATAAATGTCATAAAAGACGGCAATAAATGAGTTTTACTATGAATCAACACCAATAAACCCGGACCAATAAAAATCAATCCCGTGCCACAAATCAGAAAAATCATCACCATGCTGAATTTAGCTTTCAGATACATTCGTTTAATCTGGATTAAATTATCATTTACTCTGTGTAGCGTGATTTTAGGGTAGTAGGTTCCAAACCATAAAAGCCCAAGAGAAATTATTAAATCCAGCATTTGTTTAGTTGTTCCATAACTTGCAATTTCATCAAGTGTAAGATAAAGTGGTGCAATCAAAATAACCAACCGGCTGTTTAACAAACCTCCTACAGCAGTGAGCCCTATTTTGAGTGCATTTGGAGTCATCATTTTCATTACTTCCCCTACTTCGACATTAGCTGAAGTATGTAAATTCAATTTCAGTTCTTTGTCGTAAAAAGAATAATAACACAAAGTTCTGTTCACAATATCACTTACAAATTGAGCTATTACCAATGAAATTATTCCATAGCCCAGCAAAAGAAAAATAACTGCTGTACCTATTCGACATATCTGCCCAATAATGATTATTTGTTGAACCCGCTTAACTTTTCCTCTACCTGATAAAATAGAACTGTAATAATATGTGTATAACTGATAGGCAACTAAAACGCCGTAAGCAAACCACGAAACCCATATTTCGCTTTTATTGCCACTGTATTCTTTTAAAATACTCTTCAGGTAAAAAGGACTTATCACTGTAAAAACAATCAGGAAAACAACGGCCAAAATACCGTAATAACGCCTCATAGCAGCAATTACGCTTTTCAGCAGTCCATAATCTATAGTTTTATCATCTGCATCTACAGGTGTATAACCTTCTATTTTTAACTCTTTAACTCCACTAAATATATAAGTTACACTTCGACTAAATGAATTTGAAAAACCAAAATCCAGTAAGATTGCCAATCCGCCAATAGTAGCATAAATTGTCCATAATCCGTACTCTTGTGTTGGTAACATTCTAAGAACCAATGGCAATACAATTATCCCAGAAGCCACACGCATAAATGTTGCTGCAAAGTTCCATATTACATCTTTTCGCCCAATTTGCATATTGTTTTCGATATAAGGAAGGTGTTATTTGAGTGATAAATCACTCAAATAGGTTGTCTTATTTTTTATACAAGTAGAAACACGCAGTATCGCCATCGTTTACCGAATTCAATTTATCTGCTTCTACTTTAAAGTTTTTAAGCTGTTTTTTTGAAAAGAGATTTATGGTTTCTGTAATTGTATAACCTCTAAGATATTTTTCGCTTCCGACAAACTGAAAAGAATTTGAATCAAATTTCACGTCTTCTAGTTTTAACCCACTCTTTTCAGCTAGTATACTCATACTCTTTATTGTATGAAGGTAAAAATGCCGTGGAGCATCCAACTGAACCCAATTTGCTTTGTACCTACGCCATGCATAAGAACCTGCAAGTGGAATCCGAATAAGAATACAACCATCATCTTCAATAATCGACGCAAGTTTTATCAATACTTTTTCTGGAAATTCCATATGTTCGAAGGAATGATGCAGCATTATCAAATCAAATTTATCATCCAAATCAAACACATATTTTTTGTAAATAGAAACCTTATTGTCGTAAAAGATATCTTCCTGATAGGGGTCTATCCCTGTAAGATTCTCATACCCAAAACGCTGCATAGTCAGCAAAAGTTTTCCTGTCCCGCAACCAATATCTAAAATTTTTGATTTTAAATGAGTGAACCCTGGTTTCATCCATGGGAACGGATTTTTAAAGAAAAAAGACATTATAAAGCCTACAAGATTAAAACTACCGGCATAATACTTTGAAACTTTTTTTTTGAAATAAGTCTTATATTTTCTTGCTTTTTTAAAGAACATCGGCGTTGTAAACGACAAATAATCATTCGGATAATAGCTGGATATATCATCAGGAATCGTTTCTATTTGCAAACAGCCGCAGTTTCCACATTCAAAATAATTAAATTCTGTCTTTAATCCATACATTAACTCCCTAGCCATCAAAGGACTATTATTTTCTAAATTTCCACAAATTTTACATTTAAGTTTAGTGCTCATTTTTAGCATTTAAAATTATAAATATATTGCGCTACATTTTCTGCAGCATGCCCTTTTCCGTATAAGTCTATTGAAAAATCTGATTTTTTAGTTTTAAAATATTCAAATGCATTAGCAAGCTTCAATGAATCACTTCCAACTAAAATATTGTATCCATTATCCACCAATTCTACCCATTCGGTTTGTTCACGCAAAGTAATGCAATGTTTTCCAAAGAAAAAAGCCTCCTTCTGAACCCCACCACTATCCGTTATCACCAACTCACAATTTTTCAATAACATAATCATATCAAAATAACCAACTGGTTCAATCAACCTGAATTCAGGAACAATACCTAATTGAGCCAAAATGTCTCGCGTCCTAGGGTGAATAGGAACCAAGACTGGTATCTGACGATTTATTTCATTCAATCCTAAGATGATACCTCTTAAGTTTTCAGGCGAATCCGTATTCTCAGGACGATGAATGGTAGCTAACACAAATTTCGACAAGTTAACCTGTTGTAGGATGCTTGATTTTCGTTCTGCTTTCGCGGCATAATAGATGGCTGCATCCAGCATAACGTCCCCGTTTTTTATAATCTGCACAGACTCGTTTCCACACCCTTCGTTTTTTAGGTTATTTACGGCAGCATCAGTAGGACAAAAAAGAACATTGGAGATACGATCTGTCAGAATCCGGTTGATTTCTTCAGGCATGTTCCTGTTGAACGAACGCAAGCCTGCTTCTATATGAATCACCGGTATATGCAGCTTTGACGCAGCCAGAGCTCCTGCAAGCGTCGAATTGGTATCTCCGTAGACCAATACCCCATCCGGCTTTTCTTTCAGCAGGATCAACTCTATTCCTTCCAGCATACGACCGGTCATTGCTCCATGAGTCAATCCATGGATATCGAGTTGGTATGCAGGCTTCGGTATATCCATTTCTTCAAAAAACACATCGGACATATTGGCATCAAAATGCTGACCAGTATGAATGATCTGTTCTTCGACTCCGGTCAGTTGAAATTGCCTACTTACAGTAGCCGCTTTAATAAACTGAGGACGTGCACCTACAACAGTAATTATCCGATTCATATTTTTTTCAATATTCCAATTATCCGTTCAGCAGTTTTCCCATCCCAGAACTTTGGATTCAGACCTGTTTTACCTTCTCCTCTGATAATTGCATCTGTTTCCGATAATATATCTTGCACATTTATTAATTTATTTGAACCTTCCCAAATAGTTACAGGACGTTCAGTATTGGGGCGTACTGTCAAACAAGGAATATTCAGATGTGTTGTTTCTTCCTGTATTCCCCCTGAATCGGTTAAGGCAAATCTTGATTTACTTACAAGATGAATAAATTCAAGATAACCTAAAGGATCTATTAAGTATATATTTGGACGATTCATAGCTTCCATCAATCCAAATTGGTTGATATTGTGTAATGTCCTGGGGTGAATCGGGAAGACCAATGGTATCTTTTCAGAGATTTTACTCCAGATTTCAACTAACGTTTCAAGTGTCTGTTTCTCATCCACATTCGATGGACGATGAAAAGTCATAACACCATACCCTGTTTCTGCTAGTTTATTTATGTCTATTTTGCCGTTTCTATTCAACAAATTAAAAACCTGTTTCGAAACTTCCGATTTTTTTAAATTTGCTTCAAGTGTGTCAATCATTAAATTCCCAACCATGAAAATTTTCGCTTTATCTACACCCTCCTTTATTAGGTTTTCATCGGCATCTACACTTGTTGTAAAAAAATAATCGGTAATCGAGTCAGTCACTAACCTGTTTATTTCTTCAGGCATCGTCCGGTCATAACTTCTCAATCCTGCTTCGTAATGAATTGTTCTGATATTGAGTTTTGCCGCCACTAAAGTACAGGCAACTGTGCTGTTTACATCACCTACTACCAACACAAAATCTGGATTCTCATCAATACAAACTTTCTCAAAGCCAATCATTATTTTTGCAGTTTGTTCTGCATGTGAAGCTGAACCGACTTCAAGATTAATATCAGGAGCAGGTATTCCCAGTTCTTCAAAAAAACGGCCTGACATTTGTTCGTCATAATGTTGACCTGTATGAACCAAAACTGGTTTAATGTCTGTGTCACCCTTAAGCTGATGCATTAAAGGTGCAATTTTCATAAAATTAGGACGGGCACCTACAACCAATATTATTTTCTTCATGGATTTTTATAAAATATATTTTTGTGCTATATTTTTAAATGGGTTTCGAAACATCATTCAACAACTGAGCCATCACTCCACATTGAGCCTTTCTGGAGTATTGTTGATATCCTGATGCTTGAGAATTAAGTTTTCCAAGCTTGTATTTTTCAAAAAAATCAAGGATTACAGATTTCATACCGGCAACATCATAAAAATCAACAATAGTTCCTGACTGTGTCTCATCCAGCAACGTGGCGATATCACTCACAACAGGACCTATTGCTAAAATAGGCCGGGCTGAAGCCATATATTCGTATAATTTTCCGGTCAGAATTCCACCAGCATTGGGTGTATTATTAATCAAAAGCAACAATAGTTGTGATGTCTGTTGAAAAACTATTGCCTCCTGATGGGATAAGTAGCCTATTTTTTCAATATAATCAGTCAAATTATAACTTTCAATATCTGAAAAAACTACTGGTTCTATATTTCCAACCAGTTTAATTTTCAGGTTTTTTTTCAACTCCGGTTGTTCCTGAATTAATTCGTTTAATGCAATCCAAAGAACTTTAGGGTTTCGTGCAGCATTAATACTTCCAATATGTACGATTGAAAAATCGGTATCTATTGGATCATTTATCCTGATTATATCTTCTTCATCATAACCGTTATGTACTAAAGAAACCGGGCGACCTGCCTTTTCGGACAATTCGCGACACCAGGTGGGCGTAACACTCACGACTTCCGTCGCCTCTGAAATAACTTGTTTTTCTTTTCTATGGTGAATTAAATCGGCTACCCAGTTTAAATTCAATTCTCTGTAAAAGTCGATATTAGTCCATGGGTCTCTAAAGTCGGCTATCCAGGGGATATTGGTTTTTCTGTGTAATTTCAAACCAATCAAATGCATTGAATGAGGAGGTCCGGTCGAAATGATTGCATCAACAGGGTTGTCTTTTAAATATTTCCTTAAATAGTGCACAGATGGTCTTATCCAGAAGCAACGGGGATCAGGGATCAGGAAATTACCACGTATAGACAATGCTAATCTATGAATAAAACCTTGCCTTTTCCCTGCTCCGGCAAATGACACGTTAACCTTTTGTCCTTTTTTCCCAATCAAGGCTTTATAAATCTCATAAGGCTCCCAGATCTTTCTTTTAATCACTTGCAGATCTTTCGAAATATCTTTTTGTAAGCTTTGGTCTTCAATCGCAAAATCCGGATTTTCAGGTGTATAGATTATTGGTTCCCAACCATATTGAGGAAGGTATTTTGCAAATTTAAGCCAGCGTTGAACCCCCGCCCCACCGGATGGAGGCCAATAATAGGTTATGATTAATACTTTTTTCATCTAATCTGTCGATTAATTATTTTTTGCTATCAAGTAATAACCACAAGTTGCTATAAAATTCCTAAAATAAGGAATCTTTTCAAAAGCACCGCCAAGTTTACGCGGTCTCAATCCAAACTTTACTTCGTAATTAGGATTAATCAGGTACAGCACTCTCTTTAATTGAACATAGCCATTTTTAACCACTAAACGTTCAAAGCGATCTAAACTAATTCCCGTATCTTTGATTTCCAGCAAACCTGCTATTTTTCCATCATTTTCTCCAAACATTTTTAATACTGTCCGGTATAAGGGAACCGGTAATAAATGATAGTATGGAAGAACAGATAATATCTTGCTTTCACAGATCTGTTGATGTCCACCAAAAGGATTTTGCCAGGGTGGAAAGGCAAAGAAAACAACCCCGTTTGGAGCCATTAAATCCTTTAACAGCACCATGAATTTATCCTGATCGTGGATATGCTCTATTACGTCCCTAATAATAATGAGGTCAAACCGGGCATGAAACTCTTTTGTCTTATAAATATCTTCACTTATCAGCCTTATATTTTTCGCATTAGGATGATTGGCAAAAAATGCCCTTCCCTGTTCAATTTTATGAGTACTGAAATCTACTCCTACACACGTACATCCTATATCCAGGAACGGTTTTAAATTTCCGGCCTCCCCACAACCTATTTCCAATACTTGTACAGATGCATCAATGGTCTTAACCTGTTGAATAAACGGTATAATATACTTTTGCGTGGTGAATATCTGTTCATTGATATATTGAAGTGGATCTAAATGGCGCTTTTGCATGAGATATTAAATATTGATAATTTTAATAGCACGTTCAATGCGTTGAATAGTTTCCGGCTTACCTATCACAGTAGTTATGTCGAACATATGGGGACCTTTAGCTGCCCCTACAACCGTTATTCTGAATGCATTCATAACTCCGCCTACATTATATTCTTTGGCAGCAATCCAGTCCATCACAACTGCTTCTGTATTTTCTGCCGAAAAGTCTTCAATAGCTTCTAAAATCCCGCATAATTCTGTCAGTTGGGCTGGTGTCTCTGCTTTCCAGCGTTTCTGAATGGCTTTGGCATCATATTCTGTCGGAGCAACGAAAAAGAAGCTTGATTGGTCCCAAAGTTCATGTATAAAACCAGCACGTTCTTTTACCAACGATACAACTTTCAGGACTTTGTCAGCATCTGCCACAATTCCTTTTTCAATTAAAACAGGTTGAAAAAGAGTAGCAACCTCTTCGTTCGACTTTAGTTGAAGGTATTTATTATTAAACCATTTCCCTTTTTCATAATCAAACTTGGCACCACTTTTACTAACACGATCCAGTGAAAACAATTCAATCAATTCCGGCATAGAGAAAATTTCCTGTTCTGTTCCTGGATTCCAACCTAATAATGACAGAAAGTTAATTACTGCTTCGGGGAAATAACCTGCTTCACGATACCCTGAGGAAGTTTCACCTGTCTTTGGGTCTTTCCAGTTTAATGGAAATACAGGGAAACCAAGGCGATCACCATCACGTTTGCTAAGCTTACCATTCCCATCCGGTTTCAACAACAAGGGTAAATGTGCAAATTCAGGCATGACTTCGGTCCAGCCCAGGTAGCGGTACAGCAATACATGCAATGGAGCCGAAGGCAACCATTCTTCTCCACGTATCACGTGCGAAATTTCCATTAAATAATCATCAACCACGTTTGCCATATGATAGGTAGGCAGTTCATCCGATGATTTAAATAGTACTTTATCATCCAGTACCGAAGAGTTGATAATAACTTCTCCACGGATCAAATCCTGTACTTTAATCTCTTCGTTTGGTTCAATTTTTATACGAACCACATATTGTTCTCCTTTTTCAATCCGTTGTTTCACTTCATCATCCGATAGAGTCAATGAATTAGTCATCCGGTCACGTACCCTAGCATCGTATTGGAAATTGGCTATCTCCTTACGTTTTTCTTCCAGTTCCGCAGGAGTATCAAAAGCAACATACGCCAAACCAGCTTCCAACAACTGGTCAACATACTTCCTGTAAATAGTCTTACGTTCACTCTGGCGATAGGGTGCATGAGGACCTTGTACTCCGGTTTTTGAGCCGATTCCCTCATCAATGGTTATCCCTAACCAGTTCAGCGATTCTACAATATAATCTTCTGCTCCGGGGACATAACGGGCTGTATCGGTATCTTCAATGCGAAGAAGCATGTCCCCTCCGTGTTGTTTTGCAAATAAATAATTATACAATGCTGTACGAACTCCACCAATATGTAATGGTCCTGTAGGGCTTGGTGCAAAACGCACTCTGACTTTTCTCATGAAAATGTTTTATAATGTTGGAAATCACTTTTCAGTGACCAAACGAATTGAATTTATTTTAATTGCAAAAATAACAAATTTTACTTACATAATAAGACTTTCATCCCCCTCATTACACAAATAAAAAACCTCCCGACTTAAATCGAGAGGTTTTATTTATAAATTGTAAATTGTCAATAGCTAAATTATCAATTTAATGTTATTCCTGATTTAAAGTTACACGTTTAAAAGCGATACAGGTTAAATGCTTTTTTGCAAGCAGTTCTTTTACTGTTATTTTTCCAGCTTCTTCACCGCCTCCTTCGTACTTTTGTTCTACAAGGGTATATTCTTTGAAAAATTTCGCCATACGTCCAGCGGCAATATTGTTTACTTTCTGTTCGGGTAAAGTCGCAGTTTTTTCTGCAATGACCGTTGTCTTTATTTCGCGGGCTTTTGCTGCATCTTCTGCGGTAATCCAGCCTTTTGCAATATTTGATTCAATGTGGTCTTCGCTATCAACGTGTGCGGGGTTTATACCTGCTTTTTTCAATGCTACTTCAACTTCTTTTGAAACAAGTTCGATTTTAGTTTTTTCGATAGCCACTGCCAGCTCGTTATCTTTTACCTTTTGAGGTACACCGGATTCATCAATAGCCACAGGAGACATTGCCGCAATGTGCATTGCTATGCCGCGTATAGTTTCGTATTCTGCGTTTTTTTCAGCAAAAGCAACTAGAGTAGCCAATTTGTTTCCCGGATGTATATAAAATGAAGTTGAAGCACCTGTAACGAAATCGTAAAAGTCTAATTCCATTTTTTCACCGGTGATACCAATACGCTCAACGATTAAATCGGAAATTGCTTTACCTCCAATTTTCAAAGCTCCGAGAGCAGCTGTATTTGCTGGTTTTTCAGCCATAGCAACATCCAGAATAGATTGAGTCAAAGCCACAAAATCAGCATTTTTTGCAACAAAGTCAGTTTCACATTTCAATGCTAAAACAGCTGCAAAATCGCCATTCGATGCTGCTAATACACAACCTTCAGCGGCTTCGCGATCGCTGCGTTTAGCAGCTACTGCCTGTCCTTTTTTACGAATAATTTCAATTGCTTTTTCAAAATCGTTTTCAGCTTCGGTGAGTGCATTTTTGCAATCCATCATGCCGGCACCTGTCATGGTACGCAATTTTGAAATTTCTGCCATTGTTACTGCCATAATTGTAAGTTTTAAAATAAAACCCCCAACCCCTAAAGGGGAGTAAGAGTTTTGTATATTTGTTAATTTGTTATTTATATTTACATCCTAATATTTTAGGTTCTGTATCTATTAAAACGAGTTACAAGCTACAAAAATTTATAACTGGTAACTCGTTTAAAGATTATTGTCTTAAGTCCCCTTTAGGGGATTTAGGGGTCTATTCTTCTTCTTTGATGAACTTTTTAACGACGTTAGCGTTCAAAGCTTCTTCATCTTCTTTTTGAGTTCTTGGTCTTTTGGTGATTCTCGATTTCTTGTCTTTCGATGCAGGAACTTCTGCAGCTTCAGTATCTACCTTTTCAACTTTACGTTCTTCCAGGCCTTCTTGAATGGCAGCAACCATAGCAGTCAAAATGATATCTACTGATTTTGTAGCATCATCATTTGCAGGGATCACAAAATCAATATTGTTTGGATTTGAATTGGTATCCACAATAGCAAATACAGGAATACCCAAGCGTTGTGCTTCTAAAACAGCAATGTGCTCTTTCATTACATCCACAATAAATAAAGCTGAAGGTAAACGGGTCAAATCGGCAATTGAACCTAAATTCTTTTCCAGTTTTTCACGTTGACGTGTTATTTGAAGTTTTTCACGTTTCGAGATATTTTCAAAGGTACCATCTGTCGCCATTTTGTCAATAGTAGACATTTTCTTAACAGCCTTACGGATTGTAGGGAAGTTAGTCAACATACCACCTGCCCAACGTTCTGTAATATATGGCATTCCAACAGCTCCGGCTTTTTCTGAAACTACATCTTTAGCTTGTTTCTTTGTTGCAACAAACAAGATTTTACGTCCTGATTTTGCAATTTGTTTCAATGCTGCTGCAGCTTCATCAATCTTTACTACCGTTTTATGCAAATCGATAATATGGATATCATTACGCTCCATAAAAATGTAAGGAGCCATTGCTGGATTCCATTTGCGTTTCAAGTGACCGAAATGGCAACCTGCTTCTAATAATTCGTCAAAATTTGTTCTAGACATTTTTGTTGTTTAAAATTGTTTACATTCTGTTTAACTCAATTGCCGAGTAGCCTTCCAGAGTACTAAGAGTCTCAGCAATTTAGATACTAAACCAATTAAATCCATTTACTATTTATTCATTTACTATTTTCCATTCCATGTCTGCACACTCTTGGTCTTAAATAGTAAATGGTAAATAATAAAATGGTAAATAATATTATCGTTTTGAGAACTGGAATCTTTTACGGGCTTTTGGTTGACCTGGTTTCTTACGTTCCACTTCACGTGGGTCACGAGTCATAAATCCGTCTTCCTTTAATGCTGGTTTGTCTTCAGGGTTGATTTTCACCAACGCACGGGCAATAGCCAAACGTAAAGCACCTGCTTGTCCGTTAAATCCACCACCATCAAGATTTACTTTGATATCATACTTTTCAACAGCTCCTAATTTTGTCAGAGGTTGTTTAATAATAAATTGTAAGATGGGAGATGGGAAATATACAGAAATATCACGTTTATTGATGGTAATTTGTCCGCTTCCTTCGCTCACGAAAACACGAGCAATAGCCGCTTTTCTTCTTCCTAAGGCATTTATAACTTCCATACTGATTATTTGAGTGAGTTTAAATCGATTTGTTTTGGTTGCTGAGCTTGCATAGTATGTTCCGCTCCTGGAAATACATATAAATTGCCCAAAAGTTTATCTCCTAAACGGCCTTTAGGCAACATACCTTTAACCACTTTCTTGATAAGTTTTTCAGAACTTTTTTCCAATAACTTGGCAGGTGTAATTTCCCGTTGTCCGCCTGGATAGCCTGTATGGCTAAGATAAATGCGGTCGGTCCATTTGTTACCGGTTAATTTTACTTTTTCTGCATTGATCAGAATCACATTATCCCCGCAATCAACGTGAGGTGTGAAACTTGGTTTGTATTTCCCGCGCAAAAGCTTTGCTACTTTTGAGCCCATACGTCCCAACACCAAATCGGCAGCATCCACCACTACCCATTCTTTCTGCACCGTTGCTTTGTTGGCAGAAATGGTTTTATAACTTAACGTATCCACTTTTTAAATGTTTTTTTAATTAATAATACAGTCGATTCATTCAGTTCAATCTAATCTTGGAAGAGGCTAATCGGCACAAAATAGGATATTTACTACAATAAAACGGACCATTACACTGTGATAATAAACGGACTGCAAAAATACTGTTTTTCTTTGGATTACCAAACAATTGACCATCTTTTTTTTCTATAACATTTTTTAGTTCAAAAAACAACTTCCTGGCTATCCAATTTTCCATGCTGATAGTTGATTTTGGATATAAAAAATCCCAGCTGACAAAACTCAGTTTTTATAAAATAGATTTGAGCGTAAAAACCAAGTGTCATTTGCAGGATGTGAATAGCCGTAGCAGCTTTAAAATTTATAGATTAAAGTAGTCATTTACAATAGCGCTTTTAATTGAGCCTTTCGTGAATACTAATCGGGTCTCGCGAGTTCCAACTCGCGGTATCTCTGTAATTTTGCGAGTCGGGAACCACGAGACACAATTCAAGACATAAAGAAATATCCATAGGAGCAACATCATTGAGAGTTTGAATCAAAATCATTAAAAAAGGTCAAGGCAATTTCATTCTGTAATTTACAATCCAAAGTATCAACTGCTTCATGTTAGCCTTCTCCACAACTTCCAAACGTGGAACACGAAACGCTAAACAATACTAATTGTTTTATGAAAATTCACTAAGTTTGCAACCTGGAATAAAGTTGTATTATACAGTTCAATTTATTCAGACTGAATTTTCATTTAGAACACATTTATGTCCCGATTAACTTCTGACTTTTACAAACAAGATGCCATAAGGGTTGCAGAGAAACTGTTAGGCAAAATTCTGGTACGCAAATGGGATGATGGGGTGATAAGCCAATATATCATTACTGAAACAGAAGCCTACCTGGGTGAAGAAGACTTAGCCTGCCACGCCAGCAAGGGTCGTACAAAACGAACCGAAGTCATGTATTCGGAAGGTGGGCGGGTGTATGTTTACCTTATCTATGGGATGTATTGGATGCTTAATGTGGTGACAGGAACTGAAAATTATCCCCAGGCTGTTTTAATCCGGGGAATTGACAGCATTACCGGTTCAGGGAAAGTAGGACGTGAGCTAAAAATGGATAAGAGCTTTTACGGAGAAAACCTCATAGATTCAAACCGGATATGGATAGAGAATGCACCCGACGTTTCATATTTCAAAACAGCTCCCCGTGTTGGAATTGACTATGCAGGTAATGAATGGAAAGAGAAACTCTGGCGGTTTATTCTGGATACAACAGCTAAATGACGCGCAAAGAAAGTCGAAAGTCAAATGTTGCCGGTTATAAAACCGAGAGTATATGATGGCTAATGTCTAGATTATGTGATATAAATTCTATTGCCTCAAAGAACTCACATGAAATTGTTCATTTCAGAGATAGACATTAAAGAGATTAACTTCCAACGAATTAATATAATAATTTCCAATAATTCTTTACCAATAAAACATATCTTTTTCGGCTTATGTTTAATGATTCTAATTAGTGCACCTCTGCACTTTTCAAACAATTAAAACAATTCGTATTAATTTAAATTAGAATCATCATGAAAAAACTATTTTTATTTCTTGTAATTGGAGTATCATGGTCACAATTGTGGTCCCAGGATATTGGAAAAACATCAAAATCAGCTAATTCTACTGAAGATCGTAATTTTAGAATACCTTTAATTGGAGAAAAAGCACCTTCTTTCATTGCAGAATCTACGAATGGCAGTATTAATTTTCCAGATGATTTCGGTCATAGCTGGAAAATTTTATTTAGTCACCCGAAAGATTTTACACCGGTATGCTCCACCGAAATTCTGGAACTTGCTCATTTGCAAGATCAGTTTAGCAAAATGGGAGTTAAGCTGATAGTAGTTTCAACTGACAGGCTGGAGACCCATGTTCAATGGAAAAAAGCGCTGGAAGCACTTAAACTGGATAACAGGGATTTGGTAAAAATCAAATTTCCTCTGATAGATGATGAAAATATAGCCGTTTCAAAGCTCTATGGAATGATTCATTCAGAAACAAATTCAACCAGAAGCGTAAGGGGCGTATTCATAATTGATCCGGACAATGTCATTCAGGCAATTTATTTTTATCCTATGAACGTTGGCAGAAGCACAGATGAATTAGTTAGAATGGTCACAGCACTCCAGGTTTCTGCAAAAGAAAAAGTCTTCACACCCGTCAACTGGCAAGAGGGTAAAGATGTTTTAGTCAGGACTCCGCCTAAGGCAGATGGCAATAGTTCATCAACTGAACTGGCAGGTTATTACAGTCCCGCCTGGTTCCTATGGTATAAGAAATCAAACTAATCAATGTAAGTTTAATTTATTCTAACATTTTAATTCGAAGAGGTCGGGGTATAAACCCGACCTCATTTTTTATCCTTATCTTCTGAATTATAGAATTACAATCGTTTGCAAACAATACTCATCATTCATTTAAGCAGATTGTACTCAATTGAAAAATTATGTGTTATTTTTGCGAAGTACAAATGATAGGATTCAGATCCTTGTTAGGGATAAAACGACTCATTTAAAAGCAATTATTAATTCAACCCTGCAAAGAAAAACGCTAATATATCCGGTAACTTTCAAAATCAAAACAGATTCGTCATGCTAAAAAAAACACTCTTTCTCTTTCTTGCTTTTGTGACATTGACACTCAATGCTCAAATTGAACGTGTAGAGCCTGCCTTTTGGTGGGTAGGAATGAAAAATCCGCAGGTACAGTTATTAGTTCATGGAACTGAAATCTGTAACCGGCAAGTCTTTATTCAATATCCCGGGATAAAAATACTGAAAGTAAACAGGGTATGCAGCCCGAATTATCTCTTTGTCAGCCTGGAGATAAATCCCAAAATAACAAAAGCCGGTAAGTTTGATATCCTGTTTAAGCAGCCTGATAAAGCCGATCTTTCATTCACGTATGAGTTGAAAAATCGAAGGATTGATTCGGCAAAGCGGGAAGGATTTAATAGTTCGGATGTTGTATACCTGTTGATGCCCGACAGGTTTGCCAATGGTGACCCGACCAATGATAATGTAGATTCACAACCTGAAAAGGCAAACCGCAGCCTGGATAACGGCCGTCATGGCGGAGATATTAAAGGCATGCAGGATCATCTGGATTATATCAGGGAATTGGGTGCAACAGCTATCTGGTGCACGCCTGTCCAGGAAAACAATTACGACAAAGCCACCTACCATGGGTATGCTATCAGCGACTATTACAAAATTGATCCCCGGCTTGGGAACAATGACCAATACAATGATTTTGTAGCTGCATCTCATAAAAAAGGATTGAAAGTAATCATGGATATGGTTTCCAACCATTGTGGAATCTGGGCATGGTGGATGAATGACTTGCCCATGGAAGACTGGATTCACCAATGGCCTACGTATACGCAGTCAAATTTTAAGTTTACGACTATTAAGGATATCCATGCTGCAAACATTGACAAAAAACTATTCATGGATGGTTGGTTCGATAAAACCATGCCTGACATGAATCAGCAAAACACCTATTTCTGGACATACTTTATCCAGAACTCTATTTGGTGGGTCGAACAGGCCAATCTGGATGGCATTCGCATGGATACATACCCGTTTAATGACCGGGACGCCATGGCTAAATGGGCAAAAGCCATCACGGACGAGTATCCTCACTTTAACATTGTAGGTGAAACCGGACTTTACAATTCAACAGACAATGCTTTCTGGCAAAAGGACGCAAGCAACAAACTGAATTACAATTCGCAATTGCCTACAGTCATGGACTTCGTGTTACAAACAGCCATTACTACATGCTTCAATGAACATGGAAATCCATGGGAAGATCTGGGCATGAACCGGATCTACAACACCATTGCCAACGATTATTTATATGCCAATATAAACAACATTCTGATTTTTGCCGAGAACCACGATACCCAACGGTTTAATAATCTGGTAAAAGAAGATTTGACTAAATTCAAAATGGCCATGTCGTTTTTAATGACCACCCGCGGTATTCCTCAAATCTATTACGGCTCTGAAATTGGTATGACAGGGAACAAAGACAAAAGTGATGGTGACATTCGCAGGGACTTTCCGGGAGGCTGGCAGGGTGATTCTATCAATGCATTCTCTGCCAATGGACGAACGACTGCTCAGAATGAGTATTTCAATTTTTTAGCTAAGCTACTCAACTGGCGCAAAAGTAAGCCTGTCATTCACAATGGACTATTAATGCAGTATGTGCCAGAGAACGACACGTATGTTTATTTCCGATACAACGATACAGAAACAATTATGGTAATTATTAACAACAATGAAACTGAACAAACTCTCCGGACTGATCGTTTTGTTGAAAGACTGAAAGGCTATACGTCAGGCGTTGATGTGATAACCGGAAAAACCTATGATCTGAAAAGTAATCTTACAATAGCTAAAAAAACTGCTTTAATTTTAGAAGTGCATTAAAAAAACAATTTCAATTAATCCTTAAAAAGTTTATTATGAAAAAAGTCATTTTTCCTGCAATTTCAATACTGGCTTTAGTAGCAATAGCTTCTGCCTGTTTGAATTCCTGTAAGTCAAACCCGATTCGATCAGCAGACTTAATGGATTCCATACAGTATAAAAAGTCCATGCCTGAGTGGGCTAAGGATTGTAACATTTATGAAGTAAACATCCGGCAGTACACTCCGGAAGGAACTTTTAAAGCATTCCAGCAACACCTGCCCCGGTTGAAAGAAATGGGCGTTGACATTATATGGCTGATGCCTATCAATCCCATCGGGAAAATAAACCGCAAAGGAAAACTTGGTAGCTATTATTCCGTTCAGAATTACCGGGAAACTAATCCTGAATTTGGAACAAAGAAAGACTTTAAAAACCTTGTTTCAGAAGCTCATAAACTAGGCATGCACGTAATTATCGACTGGGTGGCAAACCATACTTCCTGGGATAATGTATGGATTAACCCGCATCCCGACTGGTACACCAAGGACAGTAAGGGAAACAATATGATTCCTGCAGGCACTGACTGGAAAGATGCTGCCGATTTAAACTATGACAATCCTGAATTGCGGAAAGCTATGATAGAAGCCATGTTATACTGGATCAAAAAAGCTGACATTGATGGTTTCCGTTGTGATGTTGCCTTTATGATTCCAATTAACTTCTGGATTCATGCCCGCAAAGCAATCGACAAGCAAAAGCCGGATTGTTTTTTTCTGGCTGAAGCAGAAGATCCATTGCAATATAAAGCCTTTGACATGACTTATGACTGGCCATTGAAAGATGCCATCAACGACCTGGTAAAGGGAAAGAAGAATGTAACCAACCTGGTAAAACTTTTCGCTGAGGAAAACAAGAAATTCAGTCCTACTGATTTAAGAATGCAATTTATCACCAATCATGATTTAAACACCTGGGATGGGAGTGAGTACGAACGATTGGGTACTGCCCCTGTGAATGCTTTCACCGTTTTAACCTATACAATTCCCGGAATGCCTTTAACTTACACAGGTCAGGAGGAGCCCATCAGTAAACGTCTCCGGTTCTTCGACAAAGACACAGTAGGGTTTAACAAATATGAAAAGAAAGAACTTTACACAAAACTTAATCAGTTAAAGAAAAGCAATAAGGCACTTTGGAATATCACGTATGGCGGAAGTTTCAAAGTGTTGAAGAATTCCAATCCTAAGAATGTGTTGACTTTCATCCGTCAGAAAGAAGAAAACAAGGTGTTTTGTTTGTTCAATTTGAGCGGAAAAGAACAAACATTTAAAATATCAGATACTGTTTTGGGGAACTTCAGTAATTACCTGGGGGAGAAAATCACAGTAAACAGCAATTCAGGATACAAATTAGGCCCCTGGGGTTATGCAGTCCTGGTTTCATCCAAATAGAATCAAATAACTGCCGGTTAAACAAACATTTAAACCCATGATAAAAAAGGCAGGTAAAAAGCAGGTTCTCTGTTGAACAAACAGATACTTTTTATAGACTAAAAAAGAGACAGATTCTTTAACGAAGCTATCTCTTTTTTCTGTTTTATTGAAGTATCCCGGTTAGGATATGTGATTCCATGAAACCAATTAAGTAAGATCAATAACAGGCAAACCGGTTATGCCTCTCCCCCACCAAAAGCCATTGGTACCGGAGGAACAAAGCCATTATCGGAAATCTTTATCTTACCATTTTGTTGTTCAAACTTGGTAATATTTTCCTGAAGTGCAAAAAGTAATCGTTTAGCATGTTCAGGAGTAAGAATAATACGTGATTTTACGTTAGCCTTAGGTGTACCCGGCATTATGCGTATAAAATCGACTACAAATTCCGAATTGGAATGTGAGATAATAGCCAGGTTAGAATAAATGCCTTCTGCAATTTCCGGGGATAGTTCAATGTTTAATTGGTTCTCTTGGTTTTCCATTTTATAGTGGGTTGATGTATGAATTAGTATCAATACGATTCATCGGTTTTTTTATGAGTACAAAGGTAAGAATTTTTATTGAAATACGATTTGGGCATCCCCCATTTTAGTCGCCGGTCAATTATCCTTTGAAGTTTCTTCAATGATAAGACTTTGATCCTCCCAATCCACAAATTTCCTGTAGAATTCAATGGCTTCGTCCATGATCCTGTCTATCTCATTATCATCAGCCAGGCTGAAATGCAAAGCAATCAGGTGCTTTTCATTTTCGCCAAAAACATTTGTATAATTAAATTCTTTCACTTTTACAGGCGGGTTTGATACGATTGTATCTTCATCCAACATAAACAGTTCAAGGATGGTATAGCTTTGAATATGCTGCAGAATATCCCGGCCTTCCAACAGATTGCCAAGGTGCGAATTTCCATCCAGGAATACCCATTCGGGCAATGATAAATCAAGTTCTTTTTCCATAATACGTGTCTTCTATGCGTTTGGAATATATAAATCAACTACTGACAATGAAAAAGCATAAATAACTCATTTAGAACCATATATACTTGCACGCCAACCTGCAATTCCCGGCTTTTAACAGGCTATTATAACAACCGAACCAGGTGCTTTTGTTTTTAAATAATTAAGATTAATTTCTTTTTTGGCGTAAAAGTCTTCAGGGACAACATTCTTAAAGGTGTATCAGCCGAAAGAGTTGCTCTGTATCAGTAACATCTGTTTTATAGAATTTACCATCGCTTGATTGCATTTTCAGTTGGTTACAGTTTGTAACCGACTCATTACCCTCTTTTTTAAGCCTGTTTTTCAGAACTTTCCAATAATTATTTGGATTAGGACTATCGGTTAACACTCCTACCACATCTACTATCGAAAAATACCACTTCTCTAGTTCATCATCCCAAACAGTGCGTACAAGCTTTTCATCAAAGATCTTAATTTCATTTTTCTGTGTCATACTCTTTTGGTTTTAGGGTTAAACAGGATCTATTGCTCAGGAATTAAAACGTATCCGTCCACTCTTTCGTTCAGGCATTCATATCAAGACATCGGTTTCCGAGATACGAAAAGCTGTTACTTGACCAGCAGACAGCCACCTATCCATTAACTGTCAGAATCAGAATTTCCAGAATTTAAAAATTATCAGAATGAAGACAGATCTCTTCTTATCTTATTCTTTTCTCTTCTCTTCTCTTCGTGCCAACTCTTATTCTGTCAATTAAATAATTCTGTGAATTCTGATTCTGACAATATATGACAAAGTGAAAGCGGGAGCAAAGGCTGCT
>Ga0302208_10000308_pt1 | contig 24672 bp, 16 predicted proteins | sample II_Fen_E2_3_FD_194577 | JGI IMG/M metagenome (GOLD analysis project Ga0302208, IMG submission 194577) | Peat permafrost microbial communities from Stordalen Mire near Abisko, Sweden - II_Fen_E2_3 | ecosystem: Environmental > Terrestrial > Soil > Wetlands > Permafrost | place: Sweden: Abisko...
ATTAAATGCCGGTTTTGAGTATGTGATGATGAATGGTGCTGATTGGGTGCTTACAATGGATCAAGATAGTTGTTTTGTTTCAAGTATTGATGGGTATAAATCTTATATTCTAAATCATGATGTTTCTAATTTGTTATTATTGGCGCCAATATACCATTTTTATGATTTAAAGCAAGAATGTAGTGAGACAATTACAAATTTAAAAATTGCAATTCAATCTGGTTGTTTGGTAAATGTATCAAATTATTTAAAAAATGGTTCATATCGTGAAGATTTTTTTATTGACTTTGTTGATTATGAATATTGTTTGAGGGGAAATTCGAAAAAATTAATTTTGTTTCAAATACATTCAGTACTTTTAAAACATTCACTTGGCGAAAAAAGGACTGGAAGCTTTTTGAACTTCAAGTTTAATTATTGCAGTTCTATCCCAATGCGATACTATTATGTTATAAGAAATGGATTAAAAACGGCATTCATTTATAAGAATTTTAATTGTGTTCTTATCATAATTAAAACTGTTGTTCGAGTTCTTTTACTTGAAGACAATAAAAAAAAGAAATTCAGTTTTATATTAAAAGGCGTGGTTGATTCCATGATTTTTAAATATGGTAAATTTTCAGAGTCCAATAAGTGAAATCTTTTATTCAGTTCTTTGATTTTCTGAAATTTAACAATGAGCGATTTTCATGATAATATATTTTCTAACTATTTTAATCCTTTTTGCTTTTTCCTTCTTAGAGGATAACTATCGCGTTACATCAGGTTTAAAAAAATCTATGATATACTTTAGTTATTTTATTTTAGTTTCTCAGGTCGGTTTGCGTTGGGAAACGGGAACTGATTGGATGTCTTATTATAATCATTTTACTTTATTTTCAAATTTTACTTCACTTTTTTTAAGTGATTTTGAATATGGATATGGTTTATTCGTGTGGTTAATAAAATCGATTTTTCCTTATTATTCCATATTTCTCTTATTCCATGCTATTATTTATTATTTTCTAATATTTAAGAGCTTTAAACGCTATACTCCTAATTTATATTTGTCTTTGTTATTGTTTTACACATTGTCGATGGGAGTGATGGGATCAAACAGACAGCTAATAGCGTTGGCTATTTGCATTTATGCTGTAAAATTTATAATTGATAAAAAGCCGTTTGTATTTCTTTTGCTTATTTTTCTTGCTGTTTTATTTCACACTACAGCTTTGATTTTTGTAATATATTATTTCCTAAACCGTAATATTAAACCAGTTCCATTTTTATCCATTTTGGTTTTTGCTTTTATAATTGGAAAAACTCAACTTCCACTTTTAATATTTTCTGGACTTGGTAATTTGGTCGGTGGTCAAATCTCATATAGAACTTTTGCATATACAGAAGGGGCTAAGGATGTTCTTTCAAACGCAAGTCTATCAATAATTGGCTTGCTAAAAAGATTAGTGTTTCTTTCAATATTCTACTATAACCGAAAATATTTAAGAGAAAGATTGATTTACTATAATATTCTTTTGAATGGCTATTATATTGGTCTTGTTATCTATTTTCTATTCGCTAGCTCTCTTCTAATAATTGTAAATAGAGGAAGTGTGTATTTTACAATTATGGAACCACTTCTAATTGCTTCGCAAATGTTGATGCTTAAGGGTAAAGATACAAAGTTAGTTGGGTTGATAATACTTCTTGTGTTTTCTATTTTTTTCTTTTTTCAATCTATAGCAACATATCCTGATTTATTTATACCCTATAAAGGCATTTTTATTAATTCGGATTATCATAGATATTTATACTGATTTATAATTTAAAATATTCAATGTAGTGTAGTCATGGCTAATTAATGAATATATAAATTAAAGTCGACGTCGTTCTTATAGTAATCAAATAAAAATGGAAAACAGTAATAAAATTTTATTTTTTTGCCCTCTCTCACCACCTGTTGGAGGGCAATCTATTATATCGGATATTGTTTATAATCTTATAAAACCAAGTTACTTAATTAATATTAATTCAAAAAATAAATATTTTGGTACTTTTATAATTATTGCAAAGTGTTTTTGGGTATTGTTTTTTCATAAAATTGATTTAGTCTATTTTACATGCACACGAAGTAAAAAAGGTGCAATTAAAGATGTAATTTTACTATTTCTCTGTAGAATACGTAAAATAAAGGTTATTAATCATTTGCATGGTAATGAAGTGATGGACCTTTTTAACGGGGGGGTATTGTCTAAAATTATTCTTTGGTCTTACCAACAAATAGATACAACTATATTTGTCACTGAAAGTCAAATACAACTGATGCCTGCCTCACTTGACAAAATGAAAAGAAATGTACTATCAAATTGTTACGATCCTATTTTAGATGATTTAAAGCGAGATTTCAATAAAGAAAAACAGGCGATTAATATTTTGTTTATTTCATTTTTAATGAAAAGCAAAGGCATTTTTGTTGCTTTAGATGTATTTGAACTTATTGCTGAAGAATATAAAAATGTTACTTTTAATATAGCAGGAATTCCATTGTCAGATTACCTAATGTCTGAATTTGAAGTTAAAAAAATGTTCGACGATAAATTTAACAAGCTGGAAAAAAAGTACCCAAATCGGTTTATTTATCATGGGGTTGTAGAAGGAAATACCAAAAAAGAATTATTCCTAAGCAATGACATTCTCCTTTTTCCTACTTTTTTCAAAACTGAATCCTTTGGTATTGTAAATGTAGAAGCAATGAGAGCCGGTAATGCTGTTATAACGACTGATCACAATTTTTTATCAGACATAGTTACGAAAAAAGAAGGAATATTAGTTAAACCAAATGACGTAGAGGATACATATAAAGCTGTAAAATACTTTTTAGACAATCCTGAAATAATGTTAGAAATCCAAAAACACAATATCGAGCATGCTAAACGGAATTACTCACCTGCTCGATTTAATAAAGAAATAATAAAAATTTTTTCGCGAAGTTTAATTGATATTTCAAAATAAGAAGTTTCTTTAATTACATCAGAACAGATATTAAGAATAATGGATAAAAAAAAAATACTAATAACAGGAGGTTCCGGATTTATTGGCACAAATTTAATGGAGAAGTTCCTAAATAAGGGACATGAAGTACTAAATACAGATTTTAAAGAACCCCAAAATATAAATTTACTATCCAATTGGATAAATGTAGATGTAACTGATTTTGTTAATTTTAAGAAATCTGTCGATAAATTTAATCCAGATTATATTGTTCATTTGGCTGCCCGTACCGATTTGGATGGCATTTCAATAGATGATTATAAGGCAAATACATTAGGAGTTGAAAATCTAATGAATATTGTAAAAGATTTACCGTCATTAAAAAAAATAGTTATTACCTCTTCTATGCTCGTTTGTCATGGTGGGTATTATCCCAAAAATCAATTTGATTATGCTCCAACAACAATATATGGAGACAGTAAAGTGGAAACTGAAAAAAAAGTTTGGGCTAATAAACCTGATTGTGATTGGGCCATATTAAGACCAACTTCTATTTGGGGATCATGGTTTGGTATACCTTATAAAAACTTTTTTGATTTGGTTATATCTAGGAAATATTTTCATATCGGGAATAAAGGTTGTACTAAAACCTATGGATATGTTGGAAATGCTGTTTATCAAATAGAACAAATCCTTTTCTCAGAAACTAAAGATGAAAAGAAAAAGGTGTTCTTTATCGGTGATAATCCTCCGATAAATATAGAGGAATGGGGTAATGAAATAGCTTCTGAATTAGGGTATAAAATCATTAAAATGCCTTACCTTCTTATTAAACTTGCAGCATGGTTTGGTGATATTTTAAAGTTAATAGGCTTACATTTTCCAATGAACTCTTTTCGTTTGCATAATATGACTACAAACAACATCGTGGATTTATCAAATACCTACGAAGTAGCTCCAAATTTGCCATTTACAAGAATTGAAGGCGTTAAAAATACACTTAAATGGATAAAAGAGCATAAAAATTCATGAAAATATCCATTATAACTGTATCCTACAATAGTGCATCAAGTATAAGAGATGCCATTGAGTCAGTACTATTTCAGACATACACTGATATTGAATATATTGTAGTGGATGGACAGTCATCAGATGATACCCTAGAAATAATCAAAGAATACGAGCCTAAGTTCAAGGGTCGTATGCGTTGGGTCAGTGAAAAGGACAAAGGTATGTATGATGCTATGAATAAAGGTATCAGAATGGCAACAGGAGATGTAGTCGGTATTATTAATTCGGATGATTTTTATCACAGAAATGATGTGATTGCTGAAATTTCAAAGGCATTTGAGGATGAAAATGTACAAGCTATATTTGCCGATGTGCGCTTTGTAAATCCGGATAATCTGGATAAGACTGTACGATATTATTCTTCAAAGAATTTCTCACCTAAACGTTTTCGCTTTGGCTTTATGCCAGCTCATCCGAGTTTCTTTACATATAAGAAGAATTTTGAAATTTTTGGTTATTACCAAACAGATTATAAAATAGCTGCTGATTACGAGCTGCTAATCCGTTTTTTATACACACAGAAACTAAAATACAAGTATTTGCATCTCGATGTTATGAAAATGCGAACGGGGGGGATAAGTACCGCCTCTTGGAGAAGTAACTTAATCCTAAATAAAGAAATTGTACGTGCTTGTAAAGAAAATAGAATTTATACTAACCTTTTTATTTTGAGTTTAAAGTATTTTGTCAAGGTCTTTGAATTAATATTTACGAAAGAATGAACATTCTAATCACCGGCATTCACGGCTTTGTAGGCACCAACCTGGTTAACGCCCTAAAAGAACGGCATAATATTTACGGGTTGGATATTGTGTCACCTTCAAAAGATGGCGTGATAAAGACATTTAACTGGTCAAATTTGAACGATATGCCCTCGATGGATATAGTTATTCATTTGGCAGGGAAAGCGCACGATACGAAGAATAAAACGGGCTCACAGGTTTACTTTGATGTCAATACCGGATTAACCCAACAGATATATGATTGGTTCCTCAAAACAGATTCAACGAAATTTATCTTTTTTAGTACCGTAAAGGCTGCTGCTGACAGGGTAGTCGGGGAGCTATTGACGGAAGAGGTAGTCCCATGTCCGAAAGGTCCTTATGGAGAAAGTAAAATTGCAGCTGAAAACTATATTTTGAGTAAAGAACCCCCGGCCCCTAAAGGGGAGGAAGAGAAGAGAGAAGAACCCCCGACCCCTAAAGGGGAGGAAGAAAAGAATCAAGAAGTAAGAGGTAAGGAACAGGAGGTAAGTGAAGTTTCTTTACTACCGACTACCGACTATCGACTACCGACTACTAACTTAAAAAAAACCTATATCCTTCGCCCTTGTATGATTCATGGGCCGGGGAATAAGGGAAATCTGATTTTGTTGTATAACGTGGTGAAAAACGGAATCCCGTACCCATTAGGTGCCTATGAGAATAGACGTTCGTTTACCTGCATCGATAATTTAAGTTTTGTAATTTCAGAATTAATAGAAAAAAATATTCCAAGTGGCATATATAATGTGGGAGATGATGAAACTTTATCAACTAACGAATTGATACACCTTATTGCGAATGTTACCGGGAAACCTGATAGAATCTGGAACTGGAACAAGTCATTGGTGCAATTTGCAGCCAGAATAGGAACAGTACTTCATTTGCCTTTAAATACAGAACGCTTGCAAAAACTTACCGAAAATTATGTTGTCTCTAATGCCAAATTAAAACATGCGTTGGGAATAAAGAATATGCCGGTGAGAGCTGAGGATGGGTTTAGGAAAACTATTAAAGGGCTGTAGAAGAAGTAGGTAGTTTTTAGTAAGTAGTAGGTAGTTTATAGTAAGTAGTAGGTAGTTCATAGTCGGTAGTAGGTCGAAAGTAGAAATAAATGAGGAGTAAGTGGAAATTAAAAAGAGAATCCGTAAATTTATTGAAAATAGGCGATAACTATAGAAAGGATGGTTCCACAATGGCTGAATACAATGCCGACAATAATCACAATAACTTAGAACAGTAACATTTAGAATACTTTTTGTTGCAAAATATATAAACACTGAGACTATTATTTGTCGTTTTAATAGTCGGAATTTAGTAATTCTGCTATGATGGATTGCTGTAAGCTGTTCTATCGCAAGTTTTATAATCAATAAGAAGTTTAAAAAAATGAACTGTTGAGAACAAAGTAATAGGTATATTTGTAATACAATAAAAAGAATAATTGTATGAAAGTAAAAGCAAAAGCAGAGCACAGGGCGGAACAAGATATTATAATTGAAGGATTGCGTAAATATGGTCATAGTGCTTATGATGCAACTTTGGCAAATGGTATTCCTGCAACCGTTTTAAGAGGGAAGAATATCTGTCGAATTGAACCTAATGGAGATGTTTCAATCATTGCAAAGATGATAAAAACGACCACTAAGGTCTCGCACAAGACATTTAAACTGAAATGACTTCTACAAAGAGATTAAGAATATTTGCGGGTCCAAATGGTTCGGGAAATTCTACGTTGATAAAGAATGCTAGATTCTAATTGGTTTCATTGATTATTAATTCGTTAAATTAGTATTTTTATGAAGATTATTGATACAAGCTTATTAGATTCGGTAACAGAACAAGCCATAAAAAGCCCAAGGTTGCGAATGAATCATAATTTTCATGAAAGCCCGGATGCAAAATCCCAACGTTTGCTGAATGCATTGGAACCAGGCACGGAATTGCCTATTCACCGTCACCGACACACAGCCGAGACTTATATCGTTTTAAGGGGCACATTACGTGTCCTTTTTTATAACCGGGAACGGGAAATACTTGATACGATGGTGCTGAATCCTCTTACCGGAAAATATGGTGTAGATATACCGGCAGGACAGTAGCATACCCTGGAAGTATTAGAATCGGGAACGGTTATCTTCGAAGTGAAGGATGGTCCATATATGCCGATTGGGGATGAGGATGTTTTGTTGTAGTAGGTAGAAAGTAGAAGGTAGAAAATAGAAAATAGAAGGTAGTAGAAGAGAAAACTAAGTGGAAATAGAATTCTAACTTATACTTTCGCTTTATTTACCGAGCAATTATTGTGTATTATGATTGATGAATGAACTATTATTTGTATTTTTGTCAATTACGATAGATAAAAATTCCACAAATTAAATTCTTATCAATTATGATCGATGAAATATTGGCAGCAAGACCTTATGTTCCTCGTCCAATTTATACTGAACGAATAAAGCCATTTATAGACAAGGAAATAATAAAAGTTATTTCAGGACAGCGAAGAGTGGGAAAAAGTTATATTCTTTTTCAATTGATAGAGGAGATAAAAAAGGCAAACCCGCAGGCAAATATCATTTATATCAATAAGGAATTAAAGCCTTTTGAGCATATTCTAAATGATGATATTCTTTATCAATACGTCAAAGAACATCTGAAAGCAGAAAGTAAGAACTATCTTTTCGTAGATGAAATCCAAGAGATTGGCCATTTTGAAAAAGGGTTAAGGAGTTTGTTGGCGGAGAACTGTTGTGATATATTTTGTAGTGGTAGCAACGCCAATATGCTCTCGGGAGAATTGGCTACATTTTTAGCCGGACGATATATTGAATTTACCATCCACTCGCTGGGATATGATGAATTTCTCAATTTTTTTCAACTGGAAAATTCAACTCAAAGTTTAAGTAAATACCTTACAGTTGGAGGTATGCCCTATTTAAAAGTGATAGGGTTAGACGAATTATCGGTTTTTGAATATTTGCGTAACGTTTATGCATCTATTTTATTGAAAGATGTTGTGGCTCGTGAAGGAATTCGAAATATTCACTTTTTGGAGTCGCTTATTGAATTTCTGGCTGATAATGTTGGAAATTTGTTTTCGGCCAATAATATAGCGAAATATCTGAAGTCGCAACGTACTTCAGTTTCAACGCAGGCTGTGTTGAATTATCTTAAGCCTCTTACGAACGCATTTTTTGTTTATAAGGTTTCGCGTTTTGATATTACCGGATTAAAAATATTTGAAATAGGAGAGAAGTATTATTTTGAAGATCTGGGACTCCGAAATTGTATTCGTGGTTTTGATAGCCGAAAAGATATAAATAAGGCTATGGAGAATGCTGTATATCTTCATTTAATCAGGCTGGGATTTCGGGTTTATGTCGGTCAATTAGGCACAATGGAAATTGATTTTGTTGCGGACAAAGATGGTAAATCAATCTATGTTCAAGTGGCTTATCTACTCATTGATGAAAACACAATAAATCGTGAATTTGGAAATCTATTGAAAATTAGTGATAACTACAGAAAATATGTTGTCACAATGGATGAATACAATGCTGGCAATAATTACAATGGCATAGAACAAATACATTTAAAAGACTTTTTGTTGCTAAATTTGTAAATAGTCGACAGTGAGTAGTTCTCAGTAAATAGATAGTAGTAGAAAGTAGAAAATAGAAGGTAGAAGATAAGTAATCGTAGATATTTAATGATCTATTTGTTAATCTACAAAAGCCAATATCTCAGCGTTCTGGCAATTATGAATTGTGAATTATTAATTACTTAAAACCTTATTTTTCTTTTTTATTCCCCTGCGTAGAAAAGTAAGCTACCACAACCCAACCATTATTCCCTTATTTTATAAATAAGGGAATGTTGTACCGGTATCGGGTTTTCTACGAAGGGCTAGGAAACAAAAATAAGGGCTTTTACTATAAATGCTTCTTTGTTTTAGATAATTTTAAGCTATTATCAATCAATGTCGTTTAGTTAAGAATTTAGATTGAATGCACTCTTTGTGAAACTTAGTGTTTTTGTGACTTCGTGGCTATTATTTTCTTGCCACAAAGGCTCTAAGTAACAAAGTTTCACAAAGTAAAACGCGAACTAAACGGGATTGTATTATCAATAGCTATTATTTGAACTATAATTATTATATTTGTAATAATTATAAAAATAATAATTGTTTGTCCCTGAAAATCCCGTTTATAATTACTGGCTATTAGAATGATAGGAGAACAAAAGCCCTGAATAAGGTTCAATAACAACATATTATCTAGGTGTTCAACCCGCTTCGAAATTGTGGATTTCGGGTCATTCATATCCTCCAGTTCCCATATTCCGCAAGCTATACCAGGGCTATTCATTGTTAGCCACTCCGTGGCAATAAATATTTTTTCAGCAGACCCTAAATAGAAAAATATCAATTTCAATATGAATATTCCTAAACTGGCAATCTATTTCTTTCCTGTGCTTTTATGTCTAAGTTGTAATGAGCCTGCCAATTCACCCTATCCACCCATCACATTTGAGAAAAAAACATCATTGCCCGGAACCGGCAGAGCTTCGGCTGTGGCTTTTGCTATCGATGGAAAAGGGTATGTGACTTTGGGACGAAATGCAGACTCAAATGATTCACTGAAGGATTGTTGGCAGTATGATCCGGCAGCAGACAGCTGGATAAAAAAAACTGTTTTTCCAGGTAGAGCACGCGTAAAAGCCATGGCAGCTGTAGTCAATGGCAAAGCTTATGTGGGACTGGGATATAAACCGCATGTTTCCACATACGTCAATGGCAATTATAAGGATTTCTGGATGTATGATCCTGTATCCAATAGTTGGACGCAAAAAGCGGATTATCCTAGTAAGGCTACCGACGCCTGCGTGAGCTTTGTTCTGAATGATTGTATCTATGTAGGAGAAGGGTTTAGCGATGTTGATTTTACCAATGAATTTTGGAAATATAATACAACGGATAACAGTTGGATTCAGTTAAAAAATCTTCCGGGATATGCGCGGGCAGGAGCCACCTTGTGTGCCGACAGTGCTCATATTTATTTCGGTACCGGTTACCAGATTGGTAATTATAATGACTGGTGGGAGTATTTCCCGGCTACAGACAGTTGGAAACAACGAAAGTCCATGCCTGATAATGGTCGTGTAAATGCTGTTGCATTAACTATAGATAATCGTTTTTTTGTTACAACAGGACGTCATTTTGCCGGAAACTTAACCGGGGGGCGTGTCTTGTCGGATATCATGGAGTATGATGCCCTGCGAAATGTGTGGTATGAAAGGGGAAGTATTCCGGATAGAGGACGTGAAAATGCCATTTCTTTTGTTATTAATGGGAAAGGATATGTCGGACTGGGAGAAAATGATACGAATGTGCTGAATGATTTTTGGAGCTTTGAACCTTAATATCAATTCACAATTTATAATTCATAATTCACAATTCATAATTCAATGTCGTTTAAATAAGGATCTGGATTGAATGCACCCTTAGTGCACCTTTGTGTTCTTGTGTCTCCCGATACTCGGGATGTTTCATTAATGGCTGTTTTTTTTGTTGCCACAAAGACACTCGGTCACAAAGATTTCACAAAGAAACGCACTAACTTACTATATTGATTCACAATTTATAATTTAAAATTTACAATGCGGATGATATTCGACCGAGAAAATACTTACATGCATAAAATACACATTTTACTCGCTCTTTTTACCTTTTTACCTTTCCTTATCTTTGCTCAGAATGATACCATAAAATACGAGGTCGGTTTTATAGGTGTGGCTTCTTCGGGCGACTATGCTCCTTTCTGGCTCCAGAGCAATCAGTATGGTAAAATAGCATCTTCTCCGTTTAGTACCGGCATATTGGCAGGTGCAAGTAAAGAGTTTGAACATAAAACCGGCTTATTTGATTATGGCTTTAAAGCCAATCTACTTTTGCAGACAGATAAGGATAAAACAACTGCCTATTTTCATGAATATTATGTGAAAGCACGGCTTTCGGTATTTGACTTAATTGTTGGTGCCCGTGAAGAGCAATTGGGTAATCAGGACCCGACGTTGTCATGCGGTGGTTTTCTATTTTCCCAAAATGCCCAACCAATGCCTAAAATTACGCTAGGCATTGAGCATTTTACTGTTGTTCCTTTTACATACGGATTTTTAGAGATAAAAGGAGCTATAGCTCACGGTTGGTTTACCGATAATATTTATACGACAAATCTTTGGCTTCATCACAAATACTTGTATGCTAAGATAGGGGGAAAGCTGCCTGTTCATTTGCAGTATGGCCTGGACCATGTGGCGCAATGGGGTGGTATTGTCCCCGGATATGGACAGCAGCCGAATAACTTTGAGGCTTTCAAATCTATTTTTTCGGGGCATGCGGGTGGAAGCAATTCAACCTTGAATGATCAATATAATGCACTGGGAAATCATATTATATCCCAAAGTACAAGACTAGATGTGGATATTTCGGACTTTAAAATAGGCGGATATTGGCAAAAAATTTCGGAAGACGGACCGGTGAAAAATTTATGGAATGCACAAAATCGCGCTGATGGGCTCTGGGGAATATCTCTTCGTAATGCTAATTTCCCTTTTGTCAAAGGAATACTGTATGAGTACCTTAATACCACGGATCAATCAGGCCCTTATCTTGATAAAGATGGTATTATCTATGGTGGTGGAGATAATTATTTTAATAATGGCATCTATCAAAATGGGTGGACTTATTTTTCCCGGACGATAGGAACGCCTTTTATATCATCACCACTGTACAATAAAAACGGATCTGTATCGATAATCAATAACCGCGTTCAGGTTCATCATATCGGAGTGGAAGGGGATGTGTCAGGATACCAGTATAAAGTCCTGACTTCGTTTAGTAAAAACTATGGAACTTATGGAGCACCCTATCCGGAAATGATACCAAATACCTCGTTGCTGCTGGAAGTAAACAAACGATTTCCAGCTTTGTCGAATATCCAATGTGGTGCATCAATAGGAGCTGATTTTGGTAAATTATATGGAAATTCTGTTGGATGCTTGTTTTCTATTCGGAAGATGGGAGATTTATTTCATTATTAAAACGATGGACACAATAAGAGACTTATAACCAAATAAAATACCGAATACAATAAAACTTATATTTTCAAAGTTAAATAGAGAAACCTGAGTTCGGGTTAAGGAATAAAGTTATCATACAGTAAATGTGTTAATTAAATTGCCGTTTCTATTAAGCGTGCAAATGAGGTAATTAGAGGTTACTAAAAGCTCTAATGTGCTTGATTAACAATATAATACTATCGTATTTAGAAATTCAGAAGCAAGCTTATTGAATATAACTGTTCATTTTCCATGCACTGACTTATATTTTTGCTGTCAAAAAAATCCTCCCGAAAAGAATCGGGATAAATTCCAGGATATACTATGAATAGCCGCTCCGATGCATCGGGATGGATTAGAATGATAGGAGAACAAGAACCCTAAACCAACGGTCAGCGTAGCTAATAGACTTCAATAACAACACATTATCCAGGTGTTCAACCCGCTTCAGGGTTGTGGATTTCGGGCCATTCATATTCCCAGTTCCGCGAGCTACACTGGGGGAATTCATATTTAACCACTCCGTTGCAATAAATAGTTTTCGGCAGCCCCTAATTATTTTTATTCACCCTCTTTTGGGATAAAAGGTTGGATAAAAAAAACAAAACCATATCTTGACTTTTACTTATAAGTACAATTTTTTGGCTCTATAACGAATAAGGTGGGTAAAACTATTTAAGTTGTTAAAATAGTATACTTTTGTAATAGGGATTTTAAGAATTAGGTTTAACTCTGTAAGAGTTTTCTATGTATAACCCCCAGATTTATCTGGGGGTTAATGAATACCTATTTCCAAAACTCTGTAAGAGTTTACCAGTTAAGAACAAGTATTTTAGGAATATTAAATGAGTTATAAAATAACATATTCAATACCAGGAAACTCCTACGGAGTTATTTCAGTTGGATTATTCATTCCCCCAGATAAATCAGGGGGTTATGCACAGTTTACTCCTACGGAGTAATAAATTGGGTGGGTAATAATTTAAAAAATTCAATTACCCACCTAAAACGTTATAGAACCAATTTTTTTTATAATTATAACCTAACAACTTTATGAAAGAATTTCTGAAAAAAATGCGTCAACTTTTTAAACGAATCATGCAAACTTCGTTACAGCATCGAAGGATTGTTTTAGAAATTGATTTGATTCTATGTGTTATCGGATTCAGTTTTGCTGCTTATATCCAGATACGGAACTCAGAAATGGATATTTCCAGTTCAAGGATCTGGATAGCAGGAACAGTATTTATTCTAAGTGTGGCAACTTCTTTCATTGTTTTAAAATCATACCATGGACTGATCAGGCATTCCAATCTATTGGAAATGTGGCGTCTTTTTGTTTCTCTTTTTATTTCGTCTACTGTTTTATATTTGTTTATAGTATTATTTGGATATAAATTTGATTATCGTTACTTTTTTGTACAAAATGTATTCCTAATTTGTTTGGTATTAATGATGGTAATGAGATATTTTATCGTATTTATTTACAATTATACAGTTAATTATACCACAGAAGTTCGTAATAAGTCGTTGATATATGAAATAGATACGCATAGCATTGCATTAGCTCAATGGTTGAACAAAAGTGCCGCCAACCAACATCAGGTGCAAGGATTTGTGACGCGTAATAAAAATGCGAAAAAAACCCGTATTCAGGGATTGCCAGTACATTATTTGAATGAGGATAACCTGGATTGGTTTATGCGAAAGAATGAAGTGAATACTATTATTTTTCCAGATTACAGGAGTGTCAGGAATGAACAGTCGTTTATATCAAAATGTATTGATAAGGGTTTATCAGTCCTTGTTTCACCCCCTTTTGAAGGCCTGGATACCAATAATAAGGTGCGGTTACAAATGAAACCCATTCAGTTTGAAGACTTATTGGGAAGGGATGAAATAAAGATAGATATGGATAAGATTGCTTCACAAACAAAAGATAAAGTTATCCTGATAACCGGAGCTGCCGGATCTATCGGAAGTGAATTAGTCCGACAGTTAGCGCAATTTAAACCAAAATTACTTTTAGTGTTTGATATCGCAGAAACTCCACTTCATAATTTACGACTGGAAATGGAAAGAACTTTTCCGGAACTTAAATTTGTACCCATCATTGGTGATGTTCGTAGCGAGAACAGGCTTGATTTTATTTTTCGAACTTATCAACCCCAAATTGTTTATCATGCAGCAGCATATAAGCATGTTCCCCTTATGGAAGAGAATCCATGTGAAGCTATTTTGGTGAATGTGCAGGGGACAATGAATCTTAGCAATTTTGCCTTGCGTTATAATGTGGATAGCTTTGTGATGATCTCCACTGATAAAGCAGTTAATCCAACGAATGTGATGGGTGCTTCCAAAAGAATTGCTGAAATTTATGTCCAATCGTTGGCCAAGGAGAGCAAAAAGAATGGAAGTACGGTTAATTTTGTGACTACCCGTTTTGGAAATGTACTGGGATCAAACGGTTCGGTTATTCCCTATTTTAAAGAGCAGATAGAAAAAGGTGGACCAGTAACGGTAACACATCCTGATATTATCCGTTACTTTATGACCATTCCGGAAGCATGCCGGCTTGTGTTAGAGGCTGCTTCTTTTGGAAATACGGGTGAAATTTATGTCTTTGATATGGGTTGTCCCGTTAAAATTGTTGATCTGGCAAGACGCATGATCGAACTAGCCGGATATGTCCCCGATAAGGATATAAAAATAGAATATATAGGTTTACGCCCGGGTGAGAAACTCTATGAAGAATTACTGAACGATAAAGAAACTACTATTCCGACAAAACACACTAAAATAACGATTGCCTCAGTCCGACAATATGATTTCGATTCCGTTTTAAAGGCTGTACAAATTATGATAGATTTCTCTATTAAAGTGGAGGTAAGGGATACTGTGAAATCAATGAAAAAACTGGTGCCGGAGTTTGTCAGCAGAAATTCTCCTTATATGGAATTAGATGATTAGAAGCTACCTTCAATGTAAATACTAACGTAATGGAAGATAATTTTAAAAATAAGATGTAAAGTTAAGTATATGATTTCATATAAATAATAGTAAATTGGAGTAATAAGATAATAATGAACTGGCGTCTCAAATATGAATTGAGGCGCCAGAACTGTTTTTAATCAAATTGTTAACTGATACTGCTTCTGATTATTCGTGAGTAAAGGAGTCTTTTTGGGGTTATGTCGGTAACTCAAAAGGTGTTTTTTTTAGATATTATTGTTATCTTTGTCTCGATTTTAGAAATGGATTTTACTTGTTTTTTACTTTCATTCGTTTACTTGTAAGAGAAGCATTATTACTCAAGTTGTTTAAATATCATTTGAAATAAAAATATTTTTATTTTCCCAAAATGAAGAACGAACCACAATACAATAGTTAATAATATGAAGAGTATTTTCAGCAATCTTGTTGAGTTTTAAATCTAAAGATTGTACAACATTATCTAGTTCTTACTGAAAATGTAAAAAAATATTTTTTTACTATACTAAATTCGGAATAAGCAGGTTTAATGTTGATGGATGTCTTTTAGTATTGATTAAATAATGTTTCATATTATTTTTTAATATTTTGTTACTTCCTTTATGTTAGTGACGAGCATTTTTATGTGATAAACAGAATACTTTATAAAATTAATAGAACAGTTAAATCACTTATGTTTATATATTTACACGTGAAAAGAAAGAATTATCCACTAAAGCACAATTCGTCAAATGATGGACGCAAAGTCAAGATTCAATCATAAACTTTAACTTACGCATAACTGAATAAAAATTTAGAAGTGATATATATTTATTTCAAAAAACATGATGAAAGCTAAACAAAATTGGATAGAAATATTAATCAGTTAGCGGATTTATTAAAAATACATTTATGAAGAAAATTAATCTTTTATTATTAACTTTATTGGTGATTAGTAGTTTAGCTGCTCAGGATCTAAGTAAATTAACCCCAGAACAATTAGCTGCTTATAAAAAGTATAAGAGTGAAAATACTTCTATTACGAATACGACTCCTGAAAATGTTACAGAAAGAACTGTTGGTAATGATTCTGAACAAACTACAACTGATAATACAAAAAGAAAAAATGTTAATACGGGTGTTAACAAGGATGTTAACACAGTAGGAAACAAATATGGCGAAAAAAAAGAGAGAGTACCTACTTTTTCAGGTGGCTTTTTTGGTTCATACTTATTTAGTGGACAAAATCTGACTTTTGAACCCAAACTAAATATCCCAACACCTCCAAAGTATATTTTAGGTACTTATGATGAATTAATTATAGATATTTCTGGACTTTATGAAGCTAATTACAAAATCAAAGTTAGCCCTGAAGGTTATGTGCGTATTCCTAATATTAGTCCTATAAAAGTTAGCGGTCAGACCGTGGAAGCTGCTTCCAGAAATATTAGAAACAAACTTTCGAAAATATATCCCGGAATTTCGAGTGGTGCTACGCAAATCAATGTTATGCTTGGCAGCATTCGGAGTATACGAATAACTGTGGTAGGTGAGGCTGTTCGTCCGGGAACATACACTTTACCTTCTCTTGCCACTGCCTTTAATGCCCTTTATGCATGTGGAGGTCCAGATTCTATTGGTTCCATGCGTGATATTAAAGTTGTTCGACAAGGTAAAATTGTTGCTAATATTGATGTTTACGGTTTTCTCTTAGATGGTGCATTAACGAATAATATTCCTTTGCAGGATGAAGATGTAATTAAAATTGAACCTTATAAAGTTCGTGTTACTCTTAAGGGAGCCATAAAACGTGATGGTATTTATGAAGCGTTGCCGGGTGAAACTCTTCAACAATTGATACGTTTTGCAGGTGGTTATAACGATAATGCCTATAAAGCCATATTGACAGCTTTCCGATTAACCGAGAAAGGTAAAACCGTGATTGATGTTGCAGCAAGTCAGATCAATACATTTAAACTACAATCAAGTGATTCTTTTTTTGTATCAAATACCTCTTTAAGATATGATAATCGTGTTGATATTAGCGGATCTGTATATCGTCCCGGAGCTTATTCTTTGGAATCGGGTCTGACGTTAAAAAAGCTTATCGTTAAAGCAGATGGATTAAAAGAAGATGCTTATTTGAATATGGCTTATATTAACCGAAAACAAACGAACCAAATACCTGAAATTATCGGTTTTAATTTAGGAAAAGTTATGTCCGGAATTTCAGAGGATATTTTACTTCAAAAAGATGATTCTGTTGTAATACGCAGTTTGCTTGATTATCGTGAAGGTCAGTCTGTTTCCATTCTGGGAGCCGTTCAAGCCCCCGGAACCTATAAATTGGTTGAAAATATAACGTTAAAAGATTTGATATTCAAAGCCAAGGGATTTACCGAAATGGCCAATATTGATTCAGTTGAACTTATCCGGATTATCAAAGACCCAATGCGTTTGCTAAATACGAACGAAAAAACTATTGTTATGAAATTTGCGTTGGACAAAGATCTCAATTTTAAAGAAGGAATCAGTGACATGTTGCTTGAGAACGGTGATCAGGTAATTGTTCGCACCATTTCCGGTTATGAAGGTATTCGAATGGTTCGTATTGAAGGTGAAGTGATTCAGCCAGGTACCTATAATATCACCAATAAAGCAGAACGTATTTCAGATTTATTGAAGCGTGCAGGAGGTTTTACTAAATATGCCTATCCGTTAGGAGCCTATCTTATTCGAACAGAAAAAGCAACTGGCGTGGAACAAAAATTAAATGATATTATTAAAGAAAATGCTAAAAAACAGTTTCAAACTAAAGAGGATAACAAAGTTGATGCTACATTGCTAAAAACAAACGGGACTATAAATACTGCCGATGAAATTAATAATTTAGATTCTGCACAGAATAAAGTGTCGAATAAAGACCTGAATAAAGTCTTCAAAAAAGAAGGAATTGTTGGCATTAATCTAGTCGAATTGATGAAACGTCCAGGTGGCAAAAATGATTTTTTTCTGGAAGAAGGTGATGATATTTTTGTTCCCCGCGAGTTGCAAACTGTACGGGTAATGGGAGAAGTACTTTTCCCAACTTATGTTGGGTACGAAAAGGGAGTAAGTCTGAAGAAGTATATCAATAATGCCGGTGGATTTTCAATCCAGGCGCAAAAGAAGAAGGTATTTGTCCTTTATGCCAACGGGACAGCAAAGAGTACAAGACGCTTCCTTGGTATTCGACTTTACCCAAAAATTGAACCGGGTGCCCGAATAGTAGTTCCCGAAAAACCAACCGAAATTCAAAATAAAATGTCAACTGGTGAAGTCATAGGAATTTTGACTTCTGTATCTTCAGTGATGGCGCTTATATATTCTGTTACTAAATAAAGATTGACAATGAAAACAGACATAATTGCTAAAAATAATCAAGCAGAAAAAATATCACTTAAAGAGTTATTGAATAAAGGTAAACAATGGTGGCAATATTTACTGAGTAAGTGGATTCTTATTCTTATTTTTATATTTAGTGGTGTCGGAATTGGTTTGATAGTTTCTTTACTGACTCCTCCAAAATATATTGCCCATTTGTCTTTTGCACTGGTAGAAAAAAGTAGCGGAGGTGGAGGACTTGCTGATTTGGCATCATCCTTTGGCATTAGTGGTTCAATGGGAAGTGGAAGTAGTGGTGCCTTTAGTGGAGATAATTTATTGGAAATTATTAAATCACGATATGCCATAGAACAAACCTTGTTGACACCTGTAGACTATTTAGGAAAGAAAGAAAATCTGGTAGAAGTCTACATTCAGTTTAATGACCTACGAAAAGATTGGCTCAAGAATGAAAAAAATAAAGAATTAAAAACTCTTAGTTATCCAATTGGTCAAAAAAGAGAAACTTTTACCAGAACTCAGGATAGTGTATTATACAAAATTTATAATGATATTTTAAAATCAAATGCCTTAATATTGGCTCGCAAAGATAAAAAGTTGAGTATTGTTAACGTAGATTTCACGAGTAAAGATGAACTATTCTCGAAACTCTTTGTAGAAAGACTTATGGCGGAAACATATAAATTTTACAGTGATACCCGCACATCTCAAAGTCGAGCCAATATAGCCATGATGAAAGCAAAAGCTGATTCTATAAAATCGCTTTACGAATCGGCTCTTTATAAAGGTGCAGGTTTCTCGCAGGTGAATATCAATCAGGCCCTGCAGTATGCAGCTGTTCCTAAAATTAAACAAGAAAATAATGCTCAACTTTATGCTACTGTATACGCTGAAGTTCTTAAAAATCTCGAAACTTTGAAACTTGATATGGCAAGAGAAACCCCTATCGTACAAATAATCGATACACCCCGTTTCCCTTTAGAAAAAGCACGTTTAGGAAAAGCAAAAGCGATGACAACAGGCGGAATTTTGGGTGGTTTTCTAATTGTCTTCTTTTTGTTGGGAGGAATGATTTTAAAAAATGCTTTGAAGGAAGAAGAATTTATCCAGTCTTGAAATAGGTTTACAAAGATGTAAACAACAATCTTGTTTAAGAATGACAGTAAGGCATTTCAAGACAGTGAAAGTTTCTAATTCTTTAGATTTATTAAAGTTTAGGGATTTATATTTAAATATCCTACCATGACAATATATTTTTTTACGATATTAGTACTATTTGTTTTTTCCTTGATAGAGGAAAATTTTATTAGTACAATTGGATTAAAAAACTCGATGATTTTCATTTGTTATATATTGCTTGTTCTTCAAGTTGGTTTACGCTGGGAAACTGGGACGGATTGGGAACCGTATTTAAATAATTTCGAAGATACTTCAGATTTTATATCTGTTCTACTAAGCAAATTTGAATATGGTTATGGTATTTCTGTGTGGATATTTAAACTTTTGTCATCTAACTATACACTATTTCTTTTATTACATGCTATAATATATTACTTACTTATTTTTAAAAGTTTTCAACGTTATTCAACTAATTTATTTCTATCATTGATGTTGTACTATACATTGTCAATGGGAATTATGGGATCTAATAGGCAACTTATTGCGTTGGCAATTTGCCTATATGCTATAAGATTTGTAATTGAGAAGAAACCATTATTATTTTTTTTGTTGGTTGTTTTTGCTAGTTTTTTTCACACTACTGCTTTATTTTTTGTAATTTATTACTTTATAGACAGAGAAATCAATATTTTTGTTTTCACATTAATTTTAGGCGGATCGTTCATTATTGGTAAAACACAACTGCCATATTTTTTATTTTCAAAATTGGGGGAAATATTTGGCGGACACTTCCTTGAGAAGACCAGTGCATATTCTGATATGGTAACAGATATGTCGATGGAAGCAAAACTTTCTTTAATTGGATTAGCTAAAAGATTGGTTTTTTTGTTATTTTTCTATTATAATAGAAAAATATTATCAGAGAAATTGATCTATTATAATGTGATGCTCAATGGCTATTTTGTTGGAATTGTTATTTACTTCCTTTTTGCAGATACACTGTTGATAATGGTGAACAGAGGGAGTTTGTATTTTAATATTATGGAATCTTTGCTTATTGCCTCTCAAATGTGTTTGCTTAAGGGAAAAGACATTAAATTAATTTCAATTTTTGTTCTGCTCATTTGTTCCTTTTTTTTCTTATCCCAATCAATTTTAAGTTACCCGGATTTATTTAATCCATATAAAGGTCTATTTATAAATTCTGATTTCCAAAGATCAATGTATTAAATACTAATAAATTATACTAATTAATTAGTCTCTTGACAATATATAATTCTTTCACTTCAAAACATGGAGGTATATCAGTTGTTTGGTATGAATTAGTGAAGCAAATCTTTTGATTAATATTCATAATATTACAAAAAAATAAACACAAAAACAAAGTTTTGAAAAGAGATGACTTACTTATTACTTTTTATAGCCCTTTTAGCAATTGAATTAATCTATTTCAGACTTGCCAGTCATTTTAATATTATTGATAAGCCGAATGAACGAAGTTCCCACACTCGAATTACATTACGTGGAGGAGGGGTGATTTTTTATTTTGGAGTATTGCTCAATTTTACCTTGAATGGTTTTCAAAATCCTTGGTTTTTTGCTGGTTTAACAATAATTACCCTGGTAAGTTTTGCTGATGATATTCATCCTCAATCTTCAAAACTTCGATTAGGTGTTCATTTTTTCGCCATGGCAATGATGTTTTTTCAATGGGGATTGTACTCAGAGCCATGGTACTTTACCCTGATTGCTTTAATTTTTTGTACGGGTATTTTGAATGCGTTTAATTTTATGGATGGTATCAATGGAATCACCGGGGTTTATAGCTCAGTTGTGGTGGGTGCAATCTGGTATATAAATACTTATCAGGTACATTTTGTTGATAATAGCTTTATTTATGCTGTTTTATTGGCTTTATTTGTATTCAATCTTTTCAATTTCAGAACAAAAGCAAAATGTTTTGCAGGTGATGTCGGAGCTATATCCATCGCATTTATAATCCTTTTTTTGTTAGGTCTTTTAATTGTAAAGACAGGTGATTTTAGCTATATAATTCTGTTAGTAGTTTATGGAATAGACTCTATATTAACTATCATACACCGGATTATATTAAAAGAAAACATATTTCTTCCTCACCGCAAACATGCATATCAACTCTTGGCAAATGAATTAAAAATTCCTCATGTCTTGGTTTCAACGATTTATGCTATACTTCAGGCGTTCATTGTAGTTGGTTTTATTATCTGCAAAGATTTCTCCTATTGGTATTTAGGTGGTGTAATTTTAATTTTGTCACTGGGTTATTTAATATTCAAGAAGAAGTATTTTTATTTGCATAAAATGTCACTTAGCTCAGATAAAGGACTCTAAGAAACTGTTTTTTACAATTGGTTTAAATTCGTAAATTCGCATTGAATGAATAAAAAAGTGTTTGTCAGTGGTTGTTATGACATGTTACATAGCGGGCATGTCGCATTCTTTGAAGAAGCCTCAGAGTACGGCGATTTGTATGTGGGCATTGGTTCAGATAAAACAATCAATGCACTGAAGGCGCGCAAAACGGTAAATACAGACGCAGAGCGTTTGTACATGGTTAAAGCGCTGAAGGTTGTAAAAGATGCCTGGATAAACAAAGGTGGAGGATTAATGGATTTTCTTGATGAACTGAAAGCCCTGCAACCGGATATTTTCTTTGTAAATGTGGATGGCCATACACCGGATAAAGAAAATCTATGTAAGGAAATGGGCATTGAATATGTGGTAAGTAAACGTATACCACATGGAAATTTACCAGCCAGATCAACCACTGCTTTACGTCAGGAGTGTAAAATACCGTATCGAATTGATTTAGCCGGTGGATGGCTTGATCAGCCTTATGTTAGTTGCTATGCATCAGGTCCGGTATTAACAATTTGCATAGAACCAGATTTTGAATTCAATGATCGAAGCGGTATGTCAACCAGTAGCAGGAAAAAAGCTATAGAACTCTGGCAGATGGATATCCCGGATGGAGATAAAGAAAAACTGGCTAAAACACTTTTTTGTTTTGAAAATCCACCGGGTTGCAAATATATAAGTGGTTCGCAGGATTCCCTTGGAATAACAATGCCTGGTTTAAACAGATTTCAGTATGAGGGTAACTATTGGCCGACTGAAATTAATAGCATAAATGACTGTGAATTATTGGATTGGATTGAAGAACATATCTGGATGATTCCATTATATCCCCGTAATGATAATTATGATGTATTGGAAAACAAGAAGATTGATGAAAATGGTGCAAAACGATTAAGTATTGCTGCTGATAAGTGTTGGCAAGCATTAAGAAACAGGAATGCGAAAGAAGTAGGGGAATCTATGACGGAAAGCTTTGAAGCTCAAATTGCCATGTTTCCCAATATGCTGACACACGGTGTCCTTGAACAGATTGAACAATATAAAAACCAGGTATATGGTTGGAAACTGAGTGGTGCCGGTGGTGGAGGTTATTTGATCTTTTTTAGCGAGAAGACTGTTGAAAATGCAATTCAAATAAGAATCAGACGATAGTTTCTGCAGCATGGTTCCTGATAGTTTTGATTGGGGAATATACTTAAAGTGCTGTAAATTAGAATAAAATAGGTCTACTTTATAAAAGGTTTAATATTAAAATCTTTTATAAAGCGGACCTATTTTGTTAATAGTATAAATATTTAGGCAATGATTAAGGACGCAAAGACTGTGAAATTATTCATTCAAAATATTCCAATAAGAAACAATGCACCTTGATTTAATTCTTTCGTTCTATTTCCCTTAAATTCTCCATCTTCTTTTTAGCCAGGAATCCGTAAATGTTTTCTAAATGTTCTGTGACTTTTTGGTTGCCAAACTCATATACTTTAGTGATTAATCCATCCAGAAAATCCCGATCGTGGGAAACAACTATAAGCGTACCATCAAAATCAACCAGTGCCTGTTTCAGTATATCTTTCGTTTTCATATCCAAATGATTGGTAGGCTCATCCAGAATCAATAAATTAACCGGTTCCAGCAATAGTTTTATCATAGCCAACCGTGTACGTTCACCACCTGAAAGTATTTTTACTTTTTTGGTAGAACTTTCTCCTCCAAACATAAAAGCACCCAGTAAATCCCGGATCTTATTCCTGATATCGCCTACAGCCACATCGTCGATGGTTTGAAATACTGTCAGGTTTTCATCCAACAAAGAGGCTTGGTTTTGTGCAAAATAGCCTATTTTTACATTGTGTCCAAGGGTGAGTTTTCCATCATGTTCTATTTCTTTCATGATGCATTTGACCAATGTTGATTTTCCTTCTCCATTTTTACCCACAAACGCAATTTTCTCACCACGTTCAATCATGAAGTTCGCATTCCCAAAGATTAGTTTGTCATCATACTGTTTACCTAAATTTTCAGCTGTTACAGGATAATTACCGGAGCGTGGAGATGGTGGAAATTTAAGTCGCAATGCTGATGAATCTTCTTCATCCACTTCCAGAATCTGAAGTTTTTCAAGCATTTTTACTCTCGATTGTACCTGAAGTGTCTTTGAATAGGTGCCTTTAAAGCGTTCAATAAACTCCATATTATCAGCAACCATTTTCTGTTGTTCCTCAAACTGCTTTAGCTGCTGTTCATGACGTTCTTTTCTCAGTTCAAGGTAGTGGCTGTATTTTGCTTTATAATCGTAAATACGGCCCATTGTGACCTCTATGGTGCGTGTGGTGATGTTGTCAACAAAAGCGCGGTCATGCGAAATGATTACCACCGCTTTGGCAGAGTTGATCAGAAAGTCTTCAAGCCATTGAATGGATTCTATATCCAGATGATTGGTAGGCTCATCAAGCAATATTACGTCAGGACGACGAAGCAGTATTTTTGCAAGTTCAATACGCATTCGCCAACCACCACTGAATTCAGACGTTTTACGGGGAAAATCTTCCCGTGAGAAACCCAATCCAAGTAACGTCTTTTCTATATCCGCGTCATAGTTTATTTCTTCAATGCTATAAAATTGCTCGCTAAGGGCTGATACACTTTCTATTAGTTCCATGTAACTATCCGATTCATAATCAGTACGGGTAGTAAGTTCTTCGTTTAAGGCATCAATTTGTTTCCTCATTTCATTGATTTCAGAAAAAGCCATAGCAGTTTCTTCAAAGACAGTCCGGTTATCTTCAAGAAGCAAATGTTGAGGCAGATAGGCTACTACCATTTCTTTGGGACATGAAACTGTACCCTTGGATGGTTCACGGACACCGGCTAGTATCTTAAG
>Ga0302208_10000314_pt1 | contig 24556 bp, 16 predicted proteins | sample II_Fen_E2_3_FD_194577 | JGI IMG/M metagenome (GOLD analysis project Ga0302208, IMG submission 194577) | Peat permafrost microbial communities from Stordalen Mire near Abisko, Sweden - II_Fen_E2_3 | ecosystem: Environmental > Terrestrial > Soil > Wetlands > Permafrost | place: Sweden: Abisko...
TAAACTATTATGCTTTTATCATTATTGCCGTATTTATTAGTGGCATGATGATAGGGCGGACTCCTGAATTCCTGGGCAAAAAGGTAGAAGCTAAAGAGATGAAAATTGCCACTTTGGTGGTATTGTTACATCCGTTGCTAATTTTGTTGGGCACCGCCATTTCTTCATTTTTATATGTCCATGCACCCGCTTTAGTTGCTAAAGAAGGTGGATGGTTGGCTAATCCGGGTTATCATGGATTGAGTGAAATGTTTTATCAGTTTTCTTCCTCTGCAGCTAATAATGGCTCTGGGTTTGAAGGTTTGGGTGATAATACTCCTTTCTGGAACTATTCAGCCGGTTTAGTAATTTTGTTTGGTCGATTCTTTCCGATCATTGGCCAGGTAGCCATAGCAGGTTTATTGGCTGAAAAGAAATTTATTCCTTCATCTGCCGGCACGCTGGAGACTGATACGGTAACTTTCGGGGTTATGACTTTTGCTGTGATCTTCATTATTGCAGCCCTGTCCTTCTTCCCGGCACATGCACTAAGTACCATTGCAGAGTATTTAACTATTTAAAAGACCCCTAGCCCCTAAAGGGGGATAAGAAATATTTGAATTGAAAAATTTGAAATTTCAGTTATACTTTAAGGGTTTAAAAAAAGAAATTGATAAATAAGAAACTAACTTCAATCCCCCTTTAGGGGTTAGGGGTTTAAAATTACAGTCATGAAAGATAAAAATTCAGCCTCTTTATTTCCAAAGGAGCAAGTAAAAGAAAGTTTAAAAAACTCATTCGTGAAACTTGATCCCCGGATGATGGTAAAGAATCCTGTCATGTTTACGGTAGAGGTCGTGACATTTGCCATGTTTTTTGTGAGTATATATTCTATATTTAATGCTCATCAAGGGTCATTTGCGTATAACATTATCGTTTTTATTATCCTGTTCCTGACCTTGTTGTTTGCCAATTTTGCAGAAGCCATTGCCGAAGCACGTGGAAAAGCACAGGCCGACAGCTTGAAGAAAACACGTTCGGAAACCCCTGCAAAACTGGTTGTAGGTGACAAGTATGAAATTATCAGCAGTTCGGAACTTAAGAAAGGCGACATTTTCGAATGTGAAGCCGGAGATACAATTCCGTCCGATGGTGAGATTGTAGAAGGACTTGCTTCGATAGATGAAAGTGCAATCACAGGCGAGAGTGCCCCGGTAATCCGTGAGTCGGGTGGGGATAAGAGTTCTGTAACCGGAGGAACTAAGGTTTTATCGGATATGATTCGGGTTATGGTGACAACACAGCCCGGCGAAAGCTTCCTGGATAAAATGATAGCTTTGGTGGAAGGTGCTTCACGAAAAAAGACACCGAATGAAATAGCATTGACAATATTGTTAGCCGGTTTCTCTTTAGTTTTTGTGATTGTTTGCATGACGTTGGTACCTTTAGCCGATTACACTGGAACAGTTATTACCATTGCATCCCTGGTCTCGTTGTTTGTCTGCCTGATTCCAACAACCATTGGCAGCTTGTTATCAGCCATTGGAATTGCCGGAATGGATCGCGCTTTGAGAGCCAACGTGATAACCAAATCGGGAAAAGCCGTTGAAACAGCCGGTGATATTGATACGTTGTTGTTGGACAAAACGGGTACTATTACCATTGGTAATCGCAGGGCAACTAATTTATATCCTGCACCCGGAGTTGATTCGGATGATTTTATTCAATTCTGCCAGCTTTCATCCCTTGCAGATGATACTCCCGAAGGGAAATCAATTATTGAACTGGTATACGAGAATAAAGCGCATATCCGCAGTCAGGATTTGCCCAAAGTAAGATCCATTAAATTTACAGCAGAAACCCGAAGTAGTGGGGTGGATCTGCCTGATGGAACAGAAATCCGCAAAGGTGCGTATGATTCCATTCGTAAGATTACCGAGAGTGCCGGTAATCCTTTCCCCGCTGAAATTGAAGAATTTATTACCACCATTTCAAGTAATGGTGGTACCCCGTTAGTTGTTTCTGCAAATAAAAAAGTTGTTGGCATAATTGAATTGCAAGATATCATCAAGCCTGGGATCCGTGAACGGTTCGAACGGTTACGTAAGATGGGAGTGAGGACTGTCATGGTTACCGGAGACAATCCATTAACTGCAAAATATATAGCCAATGTGGCCGGTGTTGATGATTTTATTGCAGAGGCTAAGCCGGAAGATAAGATGGATTACATCAAGAAGGAACAGGAAAAAGGGAAACTGATAGCCATGATGGGAGATGGTACCAACGATGCCCCGGCATTGGCCCAGGCAAACGTCGGGGTAGCCATGAATAGTGGCACTCAGGCTGCCAAAGAAGCCGGTAATATGGTGGATCTGGATAATGACCCCACAAAATTGATTGAGATCGTGGAAATAGGGAAGCAATTGCTTATGACCCGTGGTACCCTGACAGCATTCTCCATAGCCAATGATGTAGCTAAGTATTTTGCCATAGTTCCTGCACTGTTTATGGTTTCTATCCCTGCATTGGCAGCAATGAATGTCATGAAGCTACATAGTCCGGAATCGGCTATCCTGAGTGCCATTATCTTTAATGCCCTTATAATTCCGATCTTGATTCCACTGGCATTGCGTGGTGTGAAATACAAACCGATTGGTGCTTCGGCGTTACTTCGCCGCAATTTGTTGATATATGGATTTGGCGGTGTATTGGCTCCTTTCCTTGGTATTAAATTGATTGATTTATTTGTTAGTTTATTCTTTTAAAATTAGATTCTTATGAAATCAGACATTCTCAAATCAATAAAAATAACTCTTGTATTTTGTGTCGTTTTCTCTGTTTTTGCATTCGTCCTTTGGGCATTCGCCCATACCTTCAGCCCTAACAAGGGGCAGGTGGAAGTTGTGACCCTGAATGGGAAAGTGGTAGGAGCGGATAATGTAGGGCAGTCGTTTAAAAAAGATATTTATTTCTGGGGACGTCCTTCGGCTGCCAATTATCATGCCGATGCCTCCTCAGGTAGTAATAAAGGTCCAACCAATGCTGCTTACCTGAAAGAGGTGAAAGCAAGGATAGATACCTTCGTCCTGAACCATCCGTATCTGAAACGAAGTGAGGTACCGGCAGAAATGGTGACAGCAAGCGGTTCCGGTCTTGATCCGGATATTACTCCCAAAAGTGCCTATGTTCAGGTAAAACGTGTGGCAAAAGCAAGAGGTATGAGCGAAGAAGCTGTAAAAGCAATAGTTGGTAAACAAATTGAAAAGCCATTATTAGGATTTTTTGGGCCCTCGAAAGTAAATGTCTTGAAACTAAATGTAGCATTAGAAAAATCGAAACCAATCAACAAATAAAACTGTAATTCCAACCTTTAATAATGCATATTGAGATATCATGACAACTGATATTCAAAATAAAAAAAATGATGATCAACAATGAGTGAACCAATTCTCTGTCAAGATTAATGATCTATTCTCCTATTTTGGCACTCATTGTTTTTCCTCATTCATTCAAGTTGAATATTTCCGCTGTAATAGTTTCTGTTAGTATTAATTGCATTCTTTTTTTTTAAATAAGTCATGGAAATTTACTATATACTTGGTGTTGTTGTCGGTAAAACAAAGTTGGATTATTGTTTGATGTTTCAGGATAAAGTTTTAAAACAAGGAGAAGTAATAAATGAAACTTTAAAAATAAGGTTGTCATTCAGGGCATTGTTGAAAGAATTTCAGTTCCCAAATGAACAAATAATTATTTGTGCTGAACATGCCGGAAAATATAATTACCCATTGATTTATACCTGTGAATGCGAAATGCATAAACTTTGGCTGGAAAATCCAAGCAGGATAAAATATTATTGTTCAGGTCTGCAGCCCGGTAAAAATTACAAATTAAATCCGAAACAAATAGCCATTTATGCATCACGAAATATCTCTAAAATGACGATGAACCATCAACCCAATCCGGAGGTTGAACATTTGAAACAGGTATACGATGAATTGAATATGCTGGAAGCGGATCGTGCAGAATTACAATTACAACTGTTTGAACAGAAAAACTATATGTCAGAAGACGTGTTTGATGTTCATGCTAAACGACTTGTAGTTTTAATAAAAGGGTTTGAAGATGCAATTATTACTGTTCAAAACGAAATTAAATGTATCTTTGCTGTTAATAATCTTTTGTCAAATCAAATGGAATTGCTGACAAGCATTGAAGCCATTGATTGGAATGTTGCATTAAAAATGATTGTTGAAACGGATGCATTTACCCGGTTTGAAAATAGCAGACAGTTTTCTTCCCATATAGGAATAGCCCCAATGCATAAGGTTCTGAAGATAAATCAACATTCGACCCCAATACAAGATAAAGGTATTAAAACTCTTTTAAACGAGGCAGTCTTATCTGTTTTAAAGAGAACTGACAGTGAGCTGAATAAATACTATATTCGGAAAGTGAAAGAAGGAAAAGATGAAAAAGTAGTAATCAATGCCATCAGAGTTAAACTTGTAGCCCGAATGTTTGCTGTAATTAAAAGTAATCAAAAATATCAACCGGTTTTTCTGGGAGATTTACAATACGTTCATCATTAATCATGTATTCTCAACTTCTTAAATGTTCGTCAATACCCTCACCATTTATTCCGTCTTAGCTTAACAAAATCGGATTGATGAAAGAAACGTCGAATTACAACTAAAAATTATGAGCCGCGAAGAAAACGCCTTACATTTTCTGGACTTAATTAAAAAATCGAGAAAAGGGAAATTCAAAATATACATTGGGATGATTGCCGGTGTGGGTAAATCGTACCGAATGTTATTGGAAGCTCACGACTTGCTTTCAAGCGGTGTGGATGTGCAGATTGGATTCATAGAAACCCATGGGCGGAAAGAAACGGAAGCATTAATACGGGATTTAACCGTAATACCACGACGTGAGATTTTCTATAAGGGTAAAGAATTGGAAGAAATGGATGTTGATGCCATTATCCGCATTCATCCAGAAATAGTCATTGTGGATGAACTGGCCCATACCAATGTGGAAGGGAGCAGAAATGAGAAACGCTGGCAAGATGTGGCAGAATTATTGGAAGAAGGGATCAATGTGATTTCGGCAGTCAATATTCAGCATATTGAAAGCCTGAACGAAGAGGTAAAGGAAATTACCGGTATTGATGTAAAGGAAAGAATACCCGACAGTGTTTTGGGATTAGCCGATGAAGTGGTTAACATAGATCTTACTTCTGAGGAATTGGTTGCCCGGCTTAAGGCAGGAAAGATTTACCAGCCTGAAAAGATACAATTAGCCTTGAATAACTTTTTCAAATCAGAACATATTCTTCAATTGAGGGAATTAGCACTAAAAGAAGTGGCTATGCGAGTGGGGAAGAAGGTGGAAAATGAATTTTCGACAGACATGTCACACATCCATCACGAGAAGTTCCTGGCTTGTATTAGTGCCAATGAGAAGACTCCACGGAAAGTAATCCGTAAAACTGCACGTCTGGCTACCCACTATAATACGGATTTTATTGTGCTTTATGTGCAGACACCGGGTGAAAGTTCCGATAAGATTCCATTGGCAAACCAGCGATATTTGTCTAACCATTTCAAACTGGCTACCGAATTAGGTGGTGAAGTGGTTCAGATGCAATCGTCTGATATTACAGGAAGTATTGTCACTGTTTGTAAAGAACGGCAAATTACAACAGTGTGTATGGGGCAACCGGCATTTAAAATACCCCAGGTGTTCTTTACCATTCAGCGCTATAAAAAAATGATTGACTTCTTATCGATGGCTGGCATTGATTTAATTATTGTAGCGTAGAGCACATTGAGCATAGAGCATTGAGTGTTTAGCATTTAGCGTTTAGCATTGAACGTTGAGTGTTTAGCATTGAGTAAAGACAGAAGACAAAAGAGCTAAGATTAAAATAAGAAAGCGGAAATTATAATAGTCATAAAGTGAACGCGAAACACGGAACATGAAACTTTAAACTTCAAACTAAGAATATGTATACAAAAACGAAACTAAACCTGGGTATTGGATTATTGCTATCCATGATAATTTTATTGGTTCTGCTTTCAGTGGCAAATTTCCAGATTCTTACTGCCATGGAACCTGACAACCCGGCTGCAGGCATCGCTCTTCAGCGTGCACTGTTAATGGTATCTGTAGTTGGAGCGGCATGTATTTTAGTTGGTATCCTGTTGTTCCTTCGTTTGCCTGCTTCTATCAATCGTCCTATTCGTGAACTGACTAATGGAATTCTTGAAATTGCCAATCATAACTATGAAAAACGTTTGAACTTAAGTTCAAATAAAGAATTTGTACAGGTTTCCGAGAGTTTCAATAGTATGGCTGAGCGGTTGGCTGAATATCGTGCCAGCTCACTTGCTGACATCCTTCAGGGGAAAAAGTATATCGAGGCTATTGTGAATGCCATTACTGAACCGATTATCGGATTGGATAATGATAAGGTGATACTTTTTATAAATAACGAGGCATTGAGCATTTTAAATATGAAACGTGAAAATGTTATTCATAAATCGGCAACCGATCTGGCATTGAAAAACGATCTGATGCGCCGCCTGGTTCGTGAACTGATAACTCCGGATGATAAAAACGAACCATTAAAAATTTATGCTGATAACAAAGAGAGTTTCTTTCAGGCAAAATATATCCCTATCCGGATGTTGGAAACCGGCGAAACTGAAACACAAAGTATCGGCCATGTCATTATGCTGAAAAATATTACAGAGTTTAAAGAACTTGAATCAGCTAAAACAATTTTTATATCCACCATCTCTCATGAATTAAAAACTCCGATTTCGGCCATTCTGATGAGCCTCCAATTACTAGAAGACAAGCGCGTGGGAGGATTAAATAAAGAACAGACGGAATTATCCCAGAGTATTAAGGAAAATAGCGAGAGGTTGCTTACAATCACCGGAGAGCTCCTTAATATGACTCAGGTGGAGGCAGGCAAGCTGCAATTGATGCCGAAAGTAACCAAACCTATTGAACTTATAAATTATGCCATTGGTGCCAACCGGGTGCAAGCAGATAAATTCGGTTGCCAAATAGAAGTCGAATATCCCGAAAAAATCGACAAGCTATATGTGGACAGTGAAAAAATAGCCTGGGTGTTGACCAACTTATTAAGCAATGCTATTCGCTATTCGCCTGAATACGGACGTGTGATCATTGGAGCAAAGCAAACTGAAAATGTGATTGAAATGTATGTTCAGGACTTTGGAAAAGGCATTGATCCGCGATATCATCAAAGCATTTTCGATCGCTATTTCCGTGTTCCGGGTACAAAAATTCAAGGCAGTGGTCTTGGACTTTCTATTTCCAAAGACTTCGTAGAAGCGCATAACGGGACGTTGACTGTTGAAAGTGAATTAGGAAAAGGAAGCCGGTTTGTGATAAGGTTTGATATACGATAATTCCCTTTAAAAAAAACTGTTTTGCTATTTAAATCAGGTGAAAGTTCTGCAAACTGTTTTGTGTTTGCAGGACTTTTTTTTATATAAAGGAATAAAAAAAGCCTTCCAAAATAAATTGAAAGGCTTTAATTTGTGATCTAACTGGGGCTCGAACCCAGGACCCCATCCTTAAAAGGGATGTGCTCTACCAGCTGAGCTATTAGATCATCGGACTTTGTACGCTATTTTCAAAAAAAGTGATCTAACTGGGGCTCGAACCCAGGACCCCATCCTTAAAAGGGATGTGCTCTACCAACTGAGCTATTAGATCGTTTTTTGAAAGCGGTTGCAAAGATACGCCTTTTTTTTAAACTCGCAAATGCTCTTTTCAAAAAACGCCTTATTATTTATTTTCAAAATTGTAATCGGTAGAAATACAGTTGATTGAAATAATAAAAAAATAAACTAAAACTGGAATCTCCTCAAAATTAGAATTATTAGAAAAGGTTTTTCATAAAATAGCCGTAATTAGTTCGCGCTATTTTTAACCCAATATCATAGTAACATTATAAAATATAGTATCTTTGCACTTTATAAACACTTAAATTCTATAGAAAATTTTGGATAGTTTTACCTACATCCTCTTAACATTGATTTTCTCTGCTTTCTTTTCGGGGTTGGAGATTGCTTTTATCACATCGAACAAGTTACGTTTCGAGTTGGATAAAAAGCAACAGAACCTCACGTCTTCTATTCTATCAATATTCTATCGCCATCCCCAGCAATTTATTTCTACCATGTTGGTAGGCAATAATATCTGTCTGGTAATTTATGGCTTGCTGATGGCCGAATTATTGACTCCCTGGTTAAACCCGATTGGGAATCAGGTTCTAATCACGTTAATACAAACGATTCTTGCCACTACTATAGTTCTTATTACCGGAGAGTTTCTTCCTAAAACTATTTTTAGGGTAAATCCAAATTTATGGCTACGCGTTTTTTCGTGGATGTTACTTATCTTTTTTGTGGTGTTGTATCCTGTTTCCCGTTTTAGTACCTGGATTTCGATAGGGATACTGAAAATATTCCGGATACAAATCAGCCCAACGACTCAGAAAAAAGTTTTTTCGCGTATTGACTTAAATTATTTAATTCAGGAAAGTTTTGAGAATAAAGACAATGAAAAAGAATTGGAGAATGAGGTGAAGATTTTTCAGAATGCACTTGATTTTTCGAAAGTGAAGTTACGTGATTGTTATGTGCCCCGAACCGATATTATTGCTTTGGAATATGAAACAACCGTTGAAACTCTGAAGCAGACTTTTATTGAAACGGGACTATCAAAAATTCCAATTTATAAAAACGATATCGACAATATTGTGGGCTATATTCATTCTTCTGAAATGTTTGAACATCAGAATGACTGGAAAAAACAAATTAACCAGATACCTATTGTGCCTGAAAATATGGCAGCACAAAAGTTGATGAAGATCTTCCTGTTACAAAAGAAAAGTTTGGCGGTGGTCGTTGACGAGTTTGGCGGAACAGCTGGAATCGTTACACTGGAGGATATTATGGAAGAAATTTTTGGGGAAATTGAAGATGAACACGATAATAACGATTATATTGCAGAGCAAACTGCTGAAAACGAATATATATTCTCGGGACGGTTAGAAGTGGATGCTATTAATTCTCAGTTTAATCTAGATATACCGGAATCGGATTCGTATGATACGTTAGCCGGTTATATTTTGCACAATCATCAGCATTTTCCGAAGTTGAATGAAATTATCCATATAGAAGAATTTACTATTAAATGTGTAAAGGTAACTAACAATAGGATAGAATTAGTTAAACTGGCAATAAGTGAATGAAACTAAAAAAGCAAAGGGTTTAAACCTGTAAATTGGCATATCTGTAAGAAAAATAAGAAATCGCATTCAGATAAACATTTTTTTTTGTATATTCGTGCCCTCAAATTAAGTGAAAATTCAAACTAAAAAAATACAAATTAATTTCAAAAAATGGCTACATTAGAAAAGATTAGAAGCAAAGGGGTTTTACTGGTAGTAGTAGTAGGACTTGCATTATTAGCCTTCATTGTAGGCGATTTCCTGAAAGATGGATCAACCTATTTCAATAAATCGAAAGAAACAGTTGCAAAAATTGTGGGTGAGGATATTAACATCAAAGAGTATTCTGCGGCTATTGATCAGATGACAGAAGTATACAAAATTGAAACTGGAAAAAGTGAATTGAATGAAGAAATGATGACTCAGCTTCGCCAATCAGTTTGGGAGAGTCTGGTTAACGAGAAGATCTTAAATGCTGAAGCTAAAAAATTAGGTCTTGCTGTTAGTAAGGACGAGCTTTCAGATCGGTTGATTGGAAATAACATTCATCCTTTGATTCTTCAACGTCGTACTTTTGCAGGAGAAAATGGACAATTTAGTCGTCCACAGTTAGTCCAGTTTCTAAATAGCCTTGATGAAACTCCTACCAGTGAGGAAATGAAACAACAAATAGGAAAGGCTAAAAGTTATTGGATGTTTTGGGAGAAGACTGTAAAAAACAGCATCCTTCAAGAAAAATATAGTGCACTTATTTCGAAAGCAGTTAGTGCTAATAGCATTGATGCTAAAATGAGCTATCAGGATCGTAAAACCAGCTTTGATGTCGCTTATGTTGTTCAACCTTATTTCTTAGTGCCAGATTCTTTAGTAAAAGTTAGCAGTGCTGAAATTAATGATCGATATAATAAACAAAAAGCACAATACAAACAGGATGCTAATTGCGGATTCAATTATGTGGCTTTCGATATCAAACCAATGAAAGAGGACTACAAGGAAGCTGAAAATTGGATGAACAAGTTAAGTTCAGAATTCAAAACTACTGATGATGTTGCCGGTTTGGTAAATTCAAATTCAGATATCATGTATGATGGAAAGAATTATTCTGAAAAATCAGTACCGGTAATGCTGAAAGATTTTGCATTTGGAGGAAAAACAGGAGATGTATATGGTCCATCCTTTCTGAATGATACCTATATGATGGCTCGTATTATACAATCGGGAATCATGCAATCAGACTCAGTAAAATTGCGTCATATATTTTTAGTAACAAAAGATGCAGCAAAAGCTGATAGTTTAGTTGCGGCAATTCGTAGTGGAGCAGACTTTGCTTCTTTAGCAAGAAAGTACTCTGCTGTAAAGCAAACTGCTGCTAATGGCGGTGAAATTGGTTGGTTGCAAGAAGGAATGCAAGGTGTAGAAAAGGAAATTACAGCAAATGCTTTCACTAAAGCAAAAAATGAAGTGTTTACTATTAAAAATGCCCAGGGAGTTCAAATAATGCAAGTAGAAGATAAAACTGTACCCCGTCGCAAAGTAAAATTAGCGATTCTTGAACGCAAAGTTGTTCCAAGCAGTAAATCATATAGTAAGATTTATAATGATGCAAAGCAATTTGCCGTTGACCTGAACTCTGATAACTTTAATAAGAAAGCCAAAGAAAAAGGATATGTTGTTCGTCCTGCAAATGAAATTTTACAAACAGTAGATAAAGTTGGGAACATACCACAGTCACGTAAAATAATTCAATGGGTATTTAAAAGCAGTAAAAACGATGTGTCTGATGTGTTTGATTGCGGAACAAAATTCGTAGTTGCCATGACTACCGAAGTGAATAAGAAAGGTTATCGTTCCGTTGAAAAAGTAACTGACCAATTGAAAGCAGAAATTATTAAAGATAAAAAAGCTGATTTGATGATTAAAAATCTTACCAGTGAACTAACAAAAGCACCAACATTAGAAGGATTGGCTGTATTTTTGAAAGATTCAGTTAAAAGTGCCAAAGCGGTAAACTTTGCCTCTTATCAATTTGGAGCTGCCGGATTTGAACCGTCAGTTATAGGTAAAGTAACAGTGACTACCTTGGGTAAAGTCTCAGCACCTATAAAAGGGAATGCAGGAGTATATGTGGTTCGTACTTCTAATAAACAAGTTAATCCACAACCTTTTGATGTTAGAATGGAAAAAATGCAGTTGAACAGTCGTATGAGTTATTCATTACCTTATATGATCATTCAGGATTTGAAAGAGAAAGCCGATATTGTTGACAATCGGTTGAATTTCTTTTGACAAATTAAATACTGATTTTATAATATTGAAAACGGAATGATTAATTTCATTCCGTTTTTCTTTTTTGCGTAAGTTTGCGTAACTTTGCGCAGGGGAGGAGTGAAGAGTTTTGCGCCTCGAGAAATGAACAGCTGGAAAAAAGAATTCAGTAATGTCCCATAATCGAATTCTGAACTCTGTACCAAATTAATTTAATCAACAACCAAGTTAACTTCAAATATAAAGACACTAACATGAATAAAATAGCACTCGTCGGCAAAACGTTTGAAGAATTAAAAGCGATTGTTTCTGAACTTGGAATGCCTTCATTTACGACCAAACAACTCTCAGAATGGATTTACAAGAAACGTATTTTCAATATCGATGAGATGTCGAATATATCTGCTAAAAATAGAGAATTACTTAATGACCAATATGAAATAGGGCGTACTCTTCCTGTTCAAACCGTCGAATCGACTGATGGTACTAAAAAATACCTTTTTAAAACAGAAGGTGGACATTTTATTGAGTCAGTTTACATTCCTGAAGAGGATCGTGCAACTCTATGTGTATCATCTCAGGTTGGGTGTAAAATGGGTTGTGTATTTTGTATGACCGGTAAGCAAGGTTTTATAGCTCAACTTACCACTGCTGAGATTATGAACCAAATTATGTCTATTCCGGAAGCTGATACCCTTACAAACCTTGTTTTTATGGGTATGGGTGAGCCCTTTGACAATACTTTACCCATGCTTCGTTCGTTAGAAATCCTGACAGCCGACTATGGATATGCCTGGAGTCCACGAAGAATTACTGTCTCCTCAATAGGTTTAATCCCCGGAATGAAAGTCTTCCTGGAGAAAACTAATTGTCATCTGGCAATCAGCTTGCATTCACCATTTACCCAGGATAGGTCTCTTTTAATGCCTATAGAAAAATCATATCCAATAGATAAAGTCCTTGAAGAATTGCGCAAACATGATTTTAGTAAGCAACGCAGGGTTTCATTTGAATATATCTTATTCGATGGGGTAAACGATACCATGCGTCATGCAGTAGAGCTGGTAAAAATACTTAAAGGGATTGATTGCCGAGTAAATTTAATTCGCTTTCATGCAATTCCCGGATCTGACCTGAAAAGCTCAAGTCCTGAAAAGATGACTTTCTTCAGAGATTACTTAACTAACAATGGTGTCACTTCTACCATTCGTCGTTCAAGGGGTGAGGATATTTTTGCTGCCTGCGGAATGCTATCCACAATAGAAAAAAGTAAGTCTGAAGTCTAAAAGCTCAAGTTCGTTACTTTTTGATGTCTGTTTCCATATTAACTTCCATACTCATTCATTCATGAGACAAAATTTCCATGCAATTTATTTTGTTGCCTTATTAATAACATGTACAAACCTTTCTTTATTTGCACAAAAGAATCTGGAAAATCAGATTTCAGATTCTTTGACTTCAATTGCAAACAGCTATTCGCAAGTCGGTAAAGTTAATGTGATCAGCTTATCATCAAATCAAAAAGCTAATACTGTCTATATTTCTGCAAATGAAAGATTAGGATATATCCCTTTTCGCCCAGAAAATGTAAAACGTATTTATAATGCCATCCATAAAATTATTGCGCATAAATACAGCGGATATACTGTTTTTTGTCAGGTTGAAAACCAAAATATAGAGACATTAATCCCTAATTTTTATCGTAAGGAAACTATCGATATTCAAAAGCAATTTTCTATCCCTATAGCAGTAAAGCCATTAGTTACAAACGTGTCCCGTCCCTATCCTATTCAAAATGGATTAGAAAGCCGACATATTGCTCTTTGGCAAAGTCATGGCAAGTATTATGATCAAAAACAGGCTCGTTGGGTATGGCAACGTGCTCGGGTCTTTCAGGTAGTCGAAGACTTATATACTCAATCGTATGTCTTGCCTTATTTGGTTCCGATGCTTGAAAATGCAGGAGCTAATGTATTGCTTCCCCGAGAACGTGATACTCAGTTAAACGAAGTGATTGTGGATAATGATTCTAAAGATAATACTTCACGATACAGGGAACAGAATGATCGTAAGAAATGGAAAACGACAGAAGGAGTAGGGTTTGCAAATACGAAGAAAACCTATACGCAGGGGGAAAACCCATTTACTCTTGGAACTTCCCGTGCCATTTTGACCGTTACTAACGTAGATGAGACCAGTAGTGCTGAATGGATTCCGAATATACCTGAAGACGGGCGTTATGCTGTTTATGTATCATATGAGACGATTGAAAATAGTGCCCATGATGCGCATTACACTGTGTATCATAAAGGCGGGAAAACAGAATTTGCTGTAAATCAAACTATGAATGGAGGAACCTGGTTGTATCTGGGACATTTTTATTTTGATAAGGGACGAAGTAACGATGCAAAAGTAGTTTTGACGAATCAGAGCAATGAAGAAGGAAAATTCATCACAGCTGATGCGATTAAATTTGGAGGTGGGATGGGAAATATCGCCAGAAACCCAATTGGAACTGGATCCGGTTCAGCCCTGGATAGCCTGACTAGTGGAACTGGACTGATAAAATCTTCTATCATTTATGAACCGGAAATAAGCCACTATCCCCGCTATACGGAAGGAGCCCGGTATTGGTTGCAATGGGCAGGGATTCCTGACAGCATTTACAGTCATAACAAAGGACAAAATGATTATACCGATGACTTTCAATCACGAGGTCTCTGGGTGAATTATTTGGTTGGTGGGTCTTTGGTATCTCCGAACACTAAAGGGTTGAAGGTGCCTCTTGATCTGGCAATGGCTTTCCATACTGATGCCGGGGTAACTGGTAATGATTCGATAATCGGGACGCTTGGGATCTGTACGATTCATAATACAGATGGAAAAGCGGTCTTTCAAAATGGAGTCTCACGATGGGCTTCACGCGACTTGACAGATATTGTTCAAACGCAAATTGTAAATGATATTCATAAGAAGTTTGCTCCGGAATGGACAAGACGCAATTTGTGGAATAAATCTTATAGTGAATCTCGTGTTCCTGAAGTTCCAACCATGTTATTAGAGTTGCTATCCCATCAAAATTTTGCAGATATGCGTTATGGGCTTGATCCGCGTTTTCGGTTTACTGTGAGTCGTTCCATCTATAAAGGGATGCTAAAATATATTTCATCGGCCAATAAAACGGACTATGTCGTTCAGCCGCTTCCGGTAGAACAATTCAGTTGCAGGTTTATTGATAAAAATAAGATAGAACTCCATTGGCTTGCAGTAAATGACAGTCTTGAACCAACTGCTCTTGCAGAGCAATATGTTTTGTATACCCGTATTGATGATAGCGATTTTGATAACGGGGTAGTGGTAAATTCAAACCGTTTAGCAATAACCATTCAACCGGGTAAAATATATAGTTATAAAGTTATGGCATTAAATAAGGGTGGTCTAAGTTTTCCATCTGAAATTTTATCTGCCTGCCGGACATTGAATGAGAAAGGAGAAGTTCTTGTGGTGAATGGATTTGACCGGCTAAGTGCTCCTGCAAACTTTGCCTTGGATAGTACATATGCTGGTTTCTTGAATGATATAGATGCTGGTGTCCCCTATTTGTCGGAAATGAGTTTTGTGGGAAAACAGTATGAGTTCAAACGGAATAAACCTTGGTTGAGTGATGATGCCCCCGGATTTGGTGCAAGTCATGCCAATTATGAAACGAAAGTAATAGTAGGAAATACATTTGACTATCCTTTTCTTCACGGAAAAGCCATAAAAACAGCCGGTTACTCATTTGTCTCTTCCAGCGAAAAGGCTGTGATTAATGGGGATGTTGACCTAAATCAATATAAAATGGTTGATTTGATATTGGGTAAACAAAAGCAAACATTCATAGGAAATGCTAAAAAAGCACCTGTATTTAAAACTTTTCCATTAGCTTTGCAGCAGTCAATTAAGTTGTATTGCTTAAACGGTGGAAATCTGTTAGTTAGTGGTGCGTTCATTGGCTCTGATATGTGTGAAGCTGATAAACCCATACATGGCGATAAGCTTTTTATAGAAAATATATTAAAGTATAAATTCCGGACATCTCATGCGAGCGTAAGTGGAAATGTCAATATGGTCAGTTCTCCAATTAGTTTCTTTAAAAGGATTGACTTGTCATACTTTGACGAACCAAATGCTGTATCTTATTTTGTAGAGTCACCCGATGCCATCGAACCCGTTGGAGAAGGTTGTTTTAGTATTTGCCGGTATACTGAAAATAATTTAAGTGCTGCAGTAGCCTATTCAGGGAAATACAAAACCTGTTCATTTGGTTTCCCTTTTGAAACACTTCAATCCGAAAAAGATCGTGCTAAATTAATGGAGTCAATACTTTTATTTTTCACTTCAATTAAATAATTTAGCAAGAAAAATAGAAGACTGAATAAAAATTAATACATTTGATCCCTGTATGAATTCTTTAGAGCAGGATATCTTTTATAAAAATAGTTATTAAATTTTTTACCTAAAGTTATGGAAACAGACAAAATTATTATAGGCATTACGCATGGTGATATAAACGGAATAGGGTATGAGGTTATTCTTAAAACTATGTCTGATAGTCGTATGTTGGAGACTTTTGTTCCGGTCATTTACGGTTCTCCCAAAGTAGCCGCCTATCACAGGAAGAATCTGGATATTCAGGGTTTGAATTTGAATATTGTCAATTCAATTGAAGAGATCAACTTAAAACGGGTAAATATTATTAACTGTGTAGATGATGAAATTAAGGTTGAACTCGGAATGTCAACTGAAGAAGCCGGGAGAGCAGCTTATGCAGCATTGGAGCGTGCAACTGAAGATTTAAGAAAAGGTGCTCTTCATGCACTGGTTACAGCCCCTATCAATAAAAAGAATATTCAATCAGATAAATTTCATTTTCCGGGACATACAGAATATCTTGAAGAAAAGTTTGGTACTGGCTCTCCGGCATTAATGATGTTGATTAATGATGTCATGCGAGTTGCAGTTGTAACCGGTCATATTCCGGTAAAGAATGTAGCCGCAGAACTTACTGAGAAATTAATTCTAGAAAAGCTTATAGTATTGAATACGTCCCTAAAGAAGGATTTCTCTATCATTCGGCCTCGTATCGCGGTATTGGGTTTGAATCCTCACGCCGGAGATAATGGAGTTATTGGCAATGAAGAACAAGAAGTGATTATCCCAGCCATGAAACAAGCTGAAAAGCTTGGTATTATCTGCGTTGGTCCCTATCCGGCTGATGGTTTATTTGGTTCAGGAAATTTCAATAAATTTGATGCAGTATTAGCAATGTATCATGATCAGGGTTTAATTCCTTTTAAAACCGTTTCAATGGATACAGGTGTGAATTTTACTGCTGGATTGTCGGTTATAAGGACTTCGCCCGATCATGGAACTGCCTATGATATTGCCGGCCATAATTTAGCTTCTGAGGAATCATTCCGCCAGGCTTTGTATCTGGCATATGATATTTATCAAAATCGTATCCAAAATGAAGAATATAGTTCCAATCCTCTTAAAACAGAACAACGTTCCGAGCGTGGGGGTAGGGTAGAGTAAAAGATTCATTTTAGTGTCTAAAGTAAACCTAACAAAAAAACCATGATATGTATCATGGTTTTTTTGTTGTATATGAAGGAGTCTTTTTACAGGATAGCATCAGGATTCAACGAGTCTTTTTCAATATCCAAAAAATACTTATATGTTCCTACTCTCAATTCTGCACAAGCATCGTAATCACAAACGATAACGCCTTTTGGGTGAAGTTGAAGGGCGCTAATCGTCCACATATGATTAATGGGTTCTTCCACGGCATGGCGTAAAGCACGGGCTTTATTATGGCCGCTTGTTATAATCAGGATCTCTTTTGCATCCATGATGGTTCCTACCCCAACAGTAAGTGACGTTTTAGGCACTTTGTTGACATCATTGTCAAAGAAACGGGAATTAGCTATAAGTGTATCTGTCGTTAGTGTTTTTTGACGAGTGCGTGATGCAAGTGATGAAGCCGGTTCATTAAAAGCAAGGTGTCCATCTGCACCAATTCCCCCAAGGAATAAATCAATTCCCCCTACAGTTTTCATTTTGACTTCGTATGCTTCACATTCTGCTTCCAAATCCTCTGCATTACCATTCAGGATATTTACATTATCAGAATTTATATCTATCTGACTGAAAAAGTTATTCCACATAAAAGTATAATAACTTTGTTCGTGGTGTTGGGGTAACCCAACATATTCATCCATGTTAAATGTAATTACGTTCTTAAAGGAAACAGCCCCTTTGTCGCATAAATCAATTAAATTCTGATAAACTCCTAGTGGGGAAGATCCTGTAGGCAAACCTAATACAAAAGGTTTGTCATTCTTTAATGCTGCCTGATTAATAGCAGAAGCGATATAATTTGCAGTCCATTTTGATACGTTCAGATAATCAGGTTGAATAATAAGTCTCATGCTCTAATGTTTTTTAGTTTAATAGTGCAAAAATACAATTTAATTGCGTAAAGCAAGCAAAATCCCATGATAATCTACAAATGTTTTTAAGGATGGATTCGATGCCGTAGTGTATTGCGGTAGCGTAGGTTAGCAAATTTATTGCCAATAAGCCAGATCTTTCGAAAACGTTTGCAGGATTTTTATACAACTGATGCTATTTGTCTCAAAAAAGTGCTTGTCGAGTGGCTTAAAAAGAAAGATCCGGATACAATATCTGTATCAGGATCTTTCTTTTTTGATGATATTATTATTAGAATTTAACCCTCATAGTCATACCCACAGGAGTGGTTACCTGATTGTTTATAGATAACTGAGTTACATATGGTGACATTTCCACCTTTAATGAGGATGTTCTTCTTAAGCTTCTAATGTACATATTGTTTACTTTTGCCACATGTACAGCATCTACAATTGACCAAATACCAACAACTGCCATTCCGCCTAATCCCAATAGCATGATGCCGACTCCCGCATGTGAATTTCCATTATAATTAGAATCTCCATAATATCCCGAATTGGAGAACCCTTCAGCTAACCCAACACCATACAGGACTGCGAAGCCGGTATATGCACCCATGAAAGCAAACCCACGACCTGTCTCTCCACAAAACATTTGTCCAAGGCCCGGCACAAAGAATGAACATACACCGCTAATGACGGGATTATACGGATCACCGAATTCAGGCACATACAGATGGTAATCGTATTTGTATTTGTTTGTGCTGTAGCGTTGTGCGTTCAGGCTGGCAATAAATATAAGCAAAATGATGGATAAGAAGATTGTTTTTTTCATATGGACGTGATTAATGATTATTTTGGGCTTTATCAATGGAGCTACCACAAAATAACGCAATAAAATTGAATATCCGGTACTATGATAAATTTAATTAATCAAATCCTTATAAGAAGATTTAGTAGGCTGATTTAAACTGTTGTAAGAAGCGAACATCATTTTCTGAAAACATACGTAAATCTTTTACCTGATATTTTAGGTTGGTAATACGTTCCACACCCATCCCGAAAGCATATCCAGAATAAACCTTAGAATCAATACCGCAATTTTCAAGAACATTCGGGTCAACCATGCCACAGCCAAGTATTTCAACCCAACCGGTATGTTTACAAAATTGGCATCCTTTTCCACCACACAGATTACATGAGATGTCCATTTCGGCACTTGGTTCTGTAAAAGGGAAGTATGATGGACGTAACCGAATCTGGGTGTCAGGTCCAAACATTTCTTTTGCAAAATACATAAGGGCTTGTTTCAGATCGGCAAACGAAACATCTTTATCAATATAAAGGCCTTCCACTTGGTGAAAAAAGCAATGCGCCCTATATGAGATAGCCTCATTCCTGTAAACCCTGCCCGGGAAAAGCATCCTGATCGGGGGCTTCTGATTAGCCATGACACGCGATTGTACCGACGAAGTGTGAGTTCTTAATAGTACATCCGGGTTTTGTTCTATAAAAAAAGTGTCCTGCATATCACGTGCAGGGTGTTCGGGTGGAAAGTTCAAAGCACCAAATACATGCCAGTCATCTTCAATCTCAGGACCTTCGGCAATGGTAAAACCTATACGGGAAAAGATGTCAATAATCTCATGTTTTACCAGTGAAAGCGGGTGACGGGTGCCCAGTTTAATAGGGTCGGCACTTCTTGTTAAGTCAGTTTTTTGGTCAGTCTGGCTTGCATTGCTGAAATTATCTTTTAATTCATTAATCTTGTCCTGAGCCCTGTCTTTTAACTCATTCAACAATTGACCTACTTCTTTTTTTTCTTCATTGGCTACATTTCTGAAATCATTAAAAAGAGTAGAAATCTCCCCTTTCTTGCTTAGAAATTTAATTCGTAATGCTTCCAGTTCTTCCTGATTTGAAGCAGCCAGTTGGTTTATTTCGTCCAGCAGTTGATTGATCCGATTTTTCATTTTATGTTTTTGACTTTGTACTCAGGATAATAAAATGCCTGTTGTCCAAATGGATATATATTCATTTGCAGGCTTTTGTCCTGTTTTATTTTGATTACAAAAGTAATCATTTTTCCACAAAATCAGTTCTTGATTTAAAAAAAAGGATAGTAACCTCTTTTTTGTCTGAATTTTGCCTTATATTTGTCAGACGAAAAATTAAACTGTATGGATATTGATAATTTACTTCGGTTTTTAAGTGAGCTGAAAGTTAACAACAACAGGGAATGGTTCGCAGAAAACAAAACATGGTACGATCAGGTTCGTGTTCAGTTTGAGCAAATGGCTAAAGAGCTCATTACTGAAATTTCTACTTTTGATGACTCAATCAAGCATGTAGAAGTGAAAGATTGTGTTTTCCGAATCTATCGGGATACCCGTTTTTCTAAAGACAAAACCCCCTATAAGACTCATTTTGGTGTGTATATTGCTTCTGCCGGTGGACGGAAAAGCCAGCATGCGGGCTATTATCTCCATCTTGACCCGGCGGGTAGTTTTTTGTCTGCCGGAGTGTGGTGTCCTGACTCAACCTTGTTAAAGGCTTTACGCCAAAGCGTATACGATAATATCGATGAACTGAATGAGATCAGGTCAAACCCTGATTTTTCACAATACTTCAGTGCATTCTACGAGCAAGATAAGCTTAAGACAGTCCCCCGCGGTTTCCCAAAAGATTTTCAGGAAGCTGAATTGCTTAAACTGAAACATTATCTGGTGAATCATCCATTGGATGATAAGATCCTTCATGCTCCCGATTTTGTCTCTCTCGTAGCTGGAATCGCCAGGTGTGCTTATCCTTTTAACTGTTTTCTGAATTATACGGTAGACGAAGTCGTGAAATAACTAGTAGTTAGTTGTTGGTACTAATTTTGCACATAATCCAACCTCAAACTTCAAACTCCGAACCTTGAATAATAAACTTAAAAATATATATAGATATGATTTTAGATTCCTTAGTTAATGCCGGATTGTATGAATCAATCCACCCTCGCTTTAAACAAGCTTTCGATTTTCTACGTTCTGCCGATTTAAAAGCTCTTCCCCTGGGCAAAGTAGAATTGGATGGTTCCAACCTGTTTGTCAATGTATTCGAAATAACTGGAAAGACTGCGGAAACTGCACGACTTGAAACACATAATCTTTATATTGATATTCAGGTGCCTCTAACTGCTGCTGAAACTATGGGATGGCTTGCAGGCAGTGAATTGAAAGAAGTTTCCGATCCGTATAAATCAGAAAAAGACATTACTTTTTTTGCTGATAAAGCGTCAACCTTTTTGACAGTTAACCCGTTTGAGTTTGCCGTGTTTTTTCCTGAAGATGGTCACCAGCCCGGTATCTGCGAAGGTCAACAAAAAAAGCTGGTTATCAAAGTGCTGGTGTAGTTCCCAAAAGCAAATAATACATAGCGTGTGATTCAATTTTAATTGATCTGTAAGTATCTTTATGCTCTTTTAATATTTGAGGTACTTGCTTTAAAGAGGCAAGTCCTTAACGATTTAAATCGATGTTTAAAATGTTAGGTAGCCTAAAAAAAGGTTAAATAAATATCCTGTATAGGTTGCTGATTGTTATAGCCATTACTGAGAGTTTCTTCTTTCCAAATTTAGATTTATACGTATTCCCTTCAACCGATTTTATTATTATGAACTTATGAAAGATCTTGCTATAATTAAATCCGATCCTTGGTTGGCTCCTTATGCAGGAGCTATTAGCGGACGATACGAATATTTCGAAAGTGTAGAAAAGAAATTAGTGGCTGACGGTCAAACGTTGTCTGACTTTGCTTCCGGGTATTTATATTTTGGGCTACACCGTCTACCTGATGGTTGGGTATTCCGGGAATGGGCTCCCAATGCAACGGCTATTTTCTTAATAGGCGATTTTAATAACTGGCAGCGTCATCAGGATTATCAAATGAGGAAGTTGCAGAATGGCATTTGGGAAATACGTCTTCCGGATTATGCCATGGCACATACGCAGCTTTATAAATTATTGGTTGAATGGGATGGTGGAAATGGTGAACGTATTCCGGCCTGGGCACGCAGAGTAGTTCAGGATGAAAACACCAAGGTTTTCAGTGCGCAGGTTTGGAGTCCTTTTCAACCGTATGCATTTAAAAACCGTAATTTTAAGCCCAAAACTCAACCGCTGCTTATCTACGAATGCCATATTGGTATGTCGAGTGCCGAAGAAAAGGTGTCTACGTACGAAGAATTTCGTACCACTGTCCTGCCACGTATTGCAAAAGATGGATATAACTGTATTCAGATTATGGCCATACAGGAACATCCCTATTATGGTTCTTTCGGCTATCATGTTTCCAGTTTCTTTGCTGCATCATCCCGCTTTGGAACTCCGGAGGAGTTGAAGCATTTAATTGACGATGCTCATGGAATGGGTATTTCTGTTATCATGGATTTAATCCATTCACATGCTGTCCGTAATGAAGTTGAAGGATTGGGCAGGTTTGATGGTACGCCATATCAGTATTTTCATGGTGGATCACGTCGTGAACATCCGGCCTGGGATTCTCTTTTGTTTGATTATGCAAAACCTTCCGTTATTCATTTTCTGCTTTCCAATTGTAAATTCTGGCTTGAAGAATACCAATTCGACGGGTATCGCTTTGATGGAGTGACTTCTATGTTGTACCGCAGTCATGGGTTGGGTGAAGATTTTAACGGCTATGACTCTTATTATAATATGAATCAGGATGGTGATGCTATCTGCTACCTGACACTGGCTAATAAACTTATTCATGAAGTAAACCCGAATGCGATCACCATTGCCGAAGAAATGAGCGGTATACCGGGTTTAGCAACTAAAGTGGCAGATGGCGGTATTGGATTTGATTACCGCATGGCCATGGGCATTCCCGATTTCTGGATTAAACTTATTAAGGAAGTAAAAGACGAAGACTGGAACGTAAGTACTATTTTCTGGGAATTGACTAATCGTCGTGCCGATGAAAAAACCATCAGCTATGCCGAAAGCCATGATCAGGCTTTAGTGGGCGATAAGACCATTATTTTCCGCCTGATTGATTCTGAAATGTACTGGCACATGCGACGTGGGGACAGCACACTGGTTGTGGATAGAGGTATCGCTTTGCATAAAATGATCAGGTTAATTACTGCCACTACTATTAATGGAGGATACCTTAACTTTATGGGAAATGAATTTGGGCATCCCGAATGGATTGATTTTCCCCGCGAAGGTAATGGCTGGTCAAACAAGTATGCACGCCGCCAGTGGGATTTAGTGGATAATGTAAGCTATCTGTATAATGCATTAGGTGAATTCGATCGTTCCATGATCGGATTGATTAATTCGGTGAATAAGTTTAATGTGCTGCCGGTACAGCAACTCTGGAGTAAAGAAGACGATCAGGTACTGGCTTATCAACGGGGTGATCTGATTTTTGTGTTCAACTTCAATGGTACAAGATCATTTACCGATTACGGCATCCTGACTGAAAAAGGATCCTATAAAATAGTCCTGAATACTGATGAAACTCTGTTTGGTGGTTTCAACCTGATTGACGAAAGTGTCATTCATGTTACCTTACCCGCTCCGAAAGATCCTACAGGCAAAGAATGGCTGAAGTTGTATATCCCTGCACGAACTGCGTTTGTGTTGAAGAAACAATAATTTCTTAGAAACCAGATACCGGGATGCCTTAATCAGTATGCGTTCTGCAATAAAAAAATGCACTCTAATTACTTGGAGTGCATTTTTTTACTAATCAAAAATACTACATTACTATACTACAACTAATACCTATTTTATGGCTGCAAAAGCCTGCTCGAGATCTGCTTTTATGTCTTCAATGTTTTCTATTCCCACTGAAATACGCAATAAACCGGGTAATACTCCCGACGAAATTTGATCTTCCGGTGACAGCTGTTCGTGTGTGGTTGCCGAGGGGTGAATGATTAATGATTTGGCATCTCCTACATTGGCCAGGTGACTCAATAATTTTACATGATCTATCAATATGTCAGCATTTGTCGGATCACCTTTTATTTTAAAGGTCAATACGCCACCTGCTCCTTTTGGAAAGTATTTTTTTGCTAGATCATAATACTTACTACTTTTCAAGCCCGGGTAATTCACATATTCCACTTTTGGGTGTTTTTCCAACCATTCGGCTAATGCCAGTGTATTCTGCACATGACGTTCTACACGTAAGGAAAGTGTTTCAATACCCTGTACCAGCAAGAATGAGTTGAATGGACTGATAGTATTCCCCCAGTCGCGAAGACCTTCTACACGAGCCCGTGTGTTGAATGCGATATTCCCGAAAGGACCCTTGGTTCCAAATACATCCCAGAATACCAATCCGTGGTAACTGTCCGATGGTTCGGTGAAGGATGGGAACTTCCCGTTACCCCAGTTGAAAGTACCACTATCGACGATGATACCTCCGATAGAAGTACCATGTCCGCCAATCCATTTGGTGGCCGATTCCACGACTACAGAAGCACCATGTTCTAGAGGACGGAAGAGATAGCCGCCTGCTCCGAAAGTGTTATCCACAA
>Ga0302208_10000317_pt1 | contig 24500 bp, 14 predicted proteins | sample II_Fen_E2_3_FD_194577 | JGI IMG/M metagenome (GOLD analysis project Ga0302208, IMG submission 194577) | Peat permafrost microbial communities from Stordalen Mire near Abisko, Sweden - II_Fen_E2_3 | ecosystem: Environmental > Terrestrial > Soil > Wetlands > Permafrost | place: Sweden: Abisko...
GTAGCATGGCATGGGTAATTATTGGAGGTCTGACAAGTTCTTTGATGTTTACGCTTGTTTTAGTGCCGGTTATGTACACTATTATCGAAAAATGGAAAAATAAAATAAATGACAAATTTAGAAAAAAGGATCCCAACAATGCTACAACAACTAAATTGATTGCGAACAATTAAAAAATGAATGTTATGCCAAGCTACATTGAAAGAATACCCATACCGGGTGAAGCAGAAGAATTAATTGATTTAGGAGTGAAAGTCTACGCCAAACACTGTGTAATGGGTAATAAATCTCCTTTATTAGCATTGCAAACAAGCTCTTGGGAAGAAAATGGACATGAAGTTAATAATGCTTTAAGGTTGAGCGAATTAATAAAAACTGAATTAAGCCCTTCGCTTCAACACTCTCGTAAGCTGGATGAGCTAGTAGTCAAAATTAAATCCTCCTTAGAAGCCAGTTACAATTTACTTTTAGACATTTATCGCGACAATCCGATAGAACTTGGGTTTTGGGGATTTGACATAGAATAATCCTGTTTAAGCTATTTATCAGTATATTTTCCGTTCATTATCATTATATTCTCTTTTCTCCTCCCCTAATAGCAGATTGTTATTGGGGGATTAATATTATAATTTAGAAGGAGTCAGATCAACAATATATTTAGAAAAAAAACAAAGAATGCCACAGCGACATAATTAGTAGTAATTGTAATAATTATTTTTTGTATAATTGTGAAACAAACTTTTGACCAAATAATGAAAGAAATTTCAGAGTAGATTTCTTCCATTGATCTTGACGGATACGACATTTCCAGAAATGAAGCCTTACACATGGTTGAATTTGAAGAAATTCAACCATGTGTTGAAAAATAAATTGCTTTAATTTGGATTTAAAAACGAACAGGAGGAAATTTGTATTTTCAAAGAAATGTAACCTCAGGTTTTAAGCGAACTTCTATATTTCAATAAAACATATACAATTGAACTTAAACGACCTAATGTGAGCAATCTCATTCAAAAAAAAATAATTACGACTATGTTATGGAATTTGTGCATACAAAGTCATTGATAATGGGAAAGCAGAAATAAGAGAAATTAGGAATGTATTACAAAATGTATTGGGAATTGATCTGAGTGACTATTATAGCACATATATTGTTATTAAAAGTAGGAAGAAAGATCGTACAAACTTCTTGAAGTACTTGGCCGATTTCCTCGAAAAGCTGATTGATGAAGAATTTGAGACATAAAACCATTATTAATTTAACATGAGTTCGACATAAGGATTAAAATAATGCAAGCTATAAAGAATCAACTCTTTCAACATGAATAGATGGTTTCTTCGGTAAAAAGCTATAAGCAAGTAAACCTGTAATCAAGTTTGAAATGAAATTAGTAAACGAACGATGTCTGGTATATTCAATCTGACATGTATTTTTCATTCCATCGATAACGGGTTCCATTACAGTCCTTTTTCGAAGATCTGTTTTGTATTGCAACGGGATTTCGCCACCTTTCTTTTTTTTCTTTTTTTTGTAACCTAATGAATACCATCACACAAAAAGAATATCTCTAAATGTTTGGGGAATACATCCGATTCAGATTTAAGAAATTCACTGACATTCACATTGCCTTGGGTTATGATAAAGCTAAGGATTTCACCTTTTTCATTAATAACAATATGAAGCTTAAATCCAAAGAACCAACAGGAAAGTAACCCGTTGTTGTAATTTAACAAAACGACTATAGAATCGCTTTTTTAAGTAATTCTTTGTTCATATATTGACTTCCATAAAACTTATAGTAGTGTTTAGAATTTCTGCATTCTCCTAAATGAAAGGATATTAGAATGGTCACTACTTCGCTATGAGAGAGCTTTCCACTTATTCCTGGTCTTTTTTCCGTAGTCTGCTTGTAAAATGTATTTTTTGTATGATTTGTCATTTTTTTTAAATCATTATATAAATAGAAATTTAAGTAATTTCAGTAGCAACAGAGTGTTTATTATGAGTTATATATTTGTTATTCAATACTATAAATAGAATAATCATCTCTGAATTATGCTACCTATTTTACATTTTTCTTATATCGAATTCACGCTATATTACAAAAGCTTTATCAAATATTTGATTCTATTTTAGTTGAATTTGGACTCGAATCATAACGTGGAAATATGTTGTAAGAGATTTTGCCAAATTTTCGTATTTATTCCATAAATTTGCAGTCGATTGAATCTGCCTGACTTTCACAGTCAATGACTCGTACTAATGCAAAATTACAGATAAGAATAGATTAACACAACCCACAAAACCGGGCTAATCGAAGCACTTATATTTTCACTCGTACAAAACAAATAGCAAGGAATTTTTCATACTGAATAATCTTATTGAAACATTTCAACCTAGTCGGGAGTTCTGTCCGACTTAGTTGTATTATATAAATACAATGATAGCTATCATAAATGGAGAAAGCAAAGGTTGAAGCCTTGTGTAATGGCAACCACAAGGCCTTTGAGGATATTTTTATACTGTATTTTCGTAGAGTAAAAGTATTTATCGGCGGAATTATTAAGTCTGATGTCGATGCCGAAGAGTTAGCACAGGATGTCTTTATAAAGCTGTGGCTAAATCGTGAACAGATTGATGTGAATAAATCAATAAATGCCTACTTATATGCTATAGCCCGAAATGCGACGTTCAATTATCTCAAACACAAAAATGTAGAGCAATCTTATTTGTCCGGTTACAAGCAGAATGAAGATGTTGACACGCCCGAAGAAATATACTTTGCCAGGGAAATAAAACTATTAATTGAAATGACAGTCACTCAAATGCCTGTTCAAAGAAGACGTATCTATAGTTTAAGCAGAGACAAAGGAATATCCAACGAAGATATTGCCAATCAATTAAACATTAGCAAGAAAACGGTTGAGAATCAATTAAGCTTGGCTGTTAAAGAAATTCGCAAGGTAGTTTCTCTTTTCTTTTTACTTTATTTCTAAATCAGGTCGGGAGTAATTTCACTGTAAGTTGTATTATAGTAAAAGGAAATAATATGAAACTTATGAGAATACTTTCGCTTTTTGGATTCATACTAATGGCTCTCCCATTATTGGCTCAAACCGAAGATACGAATAACACAATAAAGCCCCGCAAAAAAAGTTCAGATAACATCCAAACGCTAAATTACAACAATGCGAACAGCAACTATAAAATGGATGCTGATAAAATCGCCTTTGAAAAAATTGAGAAACCCCAACTCTCCAATCCCAAAGATTCTATACAACTCAATTTTAATGAGCAGTCCACAGTTCAACCAGTTTTACCGGACTATGTCAACAATGCAACATTCCCTGTTTATAAACATCTGTTCCTCTTTCTGGAGGGAGAAAAATGTACCTATCTTAATTTTTCCGGTTACACTTCGATGCAGGGAGCATTGGGCCTGAAACTGAACAACCATTTTTCCATAACAGGAGGATTACTCGCCATAAAACAATTCTCTGCATTACTGCCATATGGCCTGGATCGATCAGGGGTTAAGTTTATTCTCAACTACAACTTAAATGATAAAGCCAATTTCTCTATATGGAATCAATATATCACAGATGGTGATAACAAAGTCGCTAATAATTCAAATCTGTTCATGCCCCAAACAGGATCAGGTGCAGCTGCCGCTTTTAAAATAGGGAGAAATTCACAAATAGGCATATCTACACAATATCAATTTGACGATCAACAGAAAAAGTGGAACCAGGAATCAAAAGCAAAAGTCCAATTAAAGCTATAAGACTATGAATACTAAGTATCTATCAGAGCTCATTCATCGCTATTTTAACCAACGCCATGCAGCTGAAACGGAGTCTGAGATTCAGAAATGGCTTATCAGCAAGCGTAATGAAGAACAAAAGGATAAGGTATTATTCGATATTTGGAAAAAAATAAAGAGTAATCCGAATGCAGAAGTTTATCGCTCTCTGGACGTGGTTCAACAAAAATTGAACATGAAAAGAAGAAGGAAAATTCTGTGGCAAAATCCGGTTCTTAAAATAGCTGCCGTATTACTGCCATTTATATTTGTTGCCTGCCTGTATCTCTATTACGACAGAAATTATGGAACTGTTGAAATCACTACTGCACAAGGAGAACAAAAAGAGATTACTCTTCCCGACAGTTCAGTTGTGTGGATGAACGCTTGTAGTAAAATAACTTTCTCCAAAAAATTCAGTACAGACAAACGCGAAATAACACTCTTAGGTGAGGCATTCTTTTCGGTAAAAAAAGATCGCTCAAGAAGATTTATTGTGGCAACAAACGATATGGCTGTTACAGTATTCGGTACTCAGTTTAATGTCAAGTGTTACCCCGATGATCAAATTGCATCTACCACCCTGAAGAGCGGTAAAGTTGAAGTAACATTGAATAATAAAGATTATATTTTAAAGCCTGACCAGGAGCTTTTATACAATCGGGAAGAGAAAAATCTTGTCCTTCAGGATGCATCTGAGAGTTCTCTGTCATGGCGCGAAGGGATACTGAATTTCAGCAATATGACATTGTCGGAGATAGTTAAAAACATCGAAAGACAATACCGTGTCGATTTTAAATATAATCCTGTCGATTATTCGAATGACAATTATTCTGTTAAGTTTACCAACAAAGATAGCATTGAGGATATTATGCAAGTACTTCAAGATGTTGTAGGTGGTTTTTCATATAGTATTAAAAATAAGGTAATAACCCTCAAGAAACAAAGCAAATGAAGCGTGTAAAAGATTTCACATTCCTGATAATTATGATTTTTATATCGTCATCACTCATGGCAAAAGACGTAAAAGTAACAATAACAGGAAAAGATATAACTATTAAACATGCATTTGAGCAAATAGAAGAACAAACCAAGTTTAGCATTGCTTACAATCAAACAAAATTTGATGTAAACCGGAAGTTAACTGTATCAATAAAAAATCTTGAACTTGGAAAAGCCCTTACAATCATCCTGAGAAATACCGGATTTACCTATAAAATTAATGGTACTCACATTGTCATAAAGCAACTGAATGAGTCTTTGCCTACAGGAAAACCGAATAATGGGAAATCAGTTCAGACAATCAGGGGTGTAATCACCGATGCTGCTTCAGGACAACCACTATCTTATGCAACAGTCGTTTTACTGAATACAAATCCGTTGAAAGGATCTTCAACAGACTCTTTAGGTCGGTTTCATATTGACAAAGTTCCAATAGGACGTTACGACATAACGGTTTCGGCAGTTGGATATGAACCTGCCGTGCTGCGTGAGGTTTTACTCTTTTCAGCTAAAGAGTCTTATAATGAAGTCTCTCTAAAAGAGCGGACTATGAATCTTAGTGAAGTAGTGGTCAGACCGAATGTAAACAAAGAGCAACCACTAAATCCAATGGTATTAGCCGGTGCGAGAATGTTTAGTGTCGAAGAGACCAATCGCTTCGCAGGAGGGTTTGACGATCCGGCACGTTTGGCAACTTCTTTTGCAGGAATTGCAGGTAATATGTCTTCAAATAGCATCTCTGTTCACGGAAATTCACCTCAATTTCTGCAATGGAGATTAGAGGGTGTTGAAATACCCAATCCAAGCCACTTTGCAGATATGACAGTACTTGGGGGAGGTATATTTACTGCACTCAGTAGTCAGGTTATGGGTAATTCCGATTTCTTTAACGGAGCATTTCCTGCCGAATATAGCAATGCGTTATCGGGCGTATTCGACATGTCAATGCGCAACGGGAATAATCAGAAATACGAACACACTGTTCAGATAGGTCTATTGGGAGTAGATATTGCTTCCGAAGGTCCTTTGAGCAAAAAAAACAATAGTTCATATATTATCAATTACAGGTACTCCACGACAGGACTTTTAGGTGGATTGGTCGGCGGGCTGAATCTTAAATACCAGGATTTATCATTCAAACTCAATTTCCCGACCCGTAATGCCGGGACTTTATCTATTTGGGGTATTGGGCTTGCAGATGCAAACAATGTGAAAGTGGAATCGGATCAAAGCAAATGGATTTCGTATGCCGACAGAGAAGATGTCAAAACCGATTTAATGAAAGCTGTGGCAGGGATGAACCATAAAATATTCGTAGCTAAAGACACCTACCTAAAAACATCTTTATCTGCTACCTATTCAGAGAACAAACAATTTGTGAAGATGACTGAGGACACTAAGACATATGAACCTGTTGTAGACTTTAAGGATCGTGATTGGAATTTAGTTTTTTCTACATTTCTGAATAAGAAGTTCAGTAGCAGACATACGAATCGAACAGGCGTTACAGTTACTGGATTACTCTATGATCTGGACTTTAACCTTAGTCCTACCTATGTTCCGGTTACTCCAATGAATAAAATCGTTAACGGGAATGCTTCAAGCGTTCTGATTTCGGCATATAGTAATTCGGTTCTGAATATTACAGACCGTCTGATAGCCAATGTTGGTGTCACAGCACAGTTATTCACGCTTAATAACAATTCGTCAGTGGAACCTCGCGTAAGTTTGAAATACAGAGTAGCTCCGGAACACACGCTGGCCGTCGCTTATGGCTTACACAGCCGGTTGGAAAAATTAGATTATTATTACGTAACAACTCCTGCCACCGGTGATAAATTAGTGAACAAAGATTTGAGTTTCGCTAAGGCGAATCATTTTGTATTGTCTTACGATTGGAGCATAACAAACAATATCCATTTAAGAGTTGAGCCATATTATCAATCATTATACAACATTCCGGTAGAAGCAGGAACATCATTCTCTATTATAAATCACGATCTATATTATCTGGACAGAGCATTGGTAAATACAGGAAAAGGACAAAATTACGGCATTGATTTCACATTAGAAAAATATTTGAGTAAGGGTTATTATTGGTTACTTACAGGTTCTGTCTTTGATTCAAAATATAAAGGTGGTGATGGCATTTGGAGAGATACAAAATACAATCGTGGATATATGGTGAATGGTCTTATCGGTAAAGAGTGGATATGTGGCAAACAAAAACAGAATGTATTTAGTGCCAATATAAAATTATCCTATCAGGGCGGCGACCATTACACCCCAATTGATGAGACAGCTTCCAAAGCAAAGCACGATATCATTTTTGATGAAACACGTGCTTTTTCATCCCAATTTCCATCAGTGCTGACCTCAGACATTTCAGTAGGGTATAAAATCAACAAGAAAAAATCTTCTCACGAATTCTCTTTAAAAATTTTGAACGCCGGACTTTTAACCGGACAGCACGGATATATTTACAACGAAAAAACACAAACAATAGATAAACTTGAAGTAATAGCTATTATACCCAATATCAGTTATAAAATAGAGTTTTAATGATGATATCCGGCTGAATAATCGTTTGTTTTCAAATAACTTAGTCAACAATAGAAAGCACCTCTTCAAAACTATTTAGCCAGAAGGCAAAACAAAAAAACAAACCCTGCAAAATATAAATTTTGCAGGGTTTTTGCAGATTATACTTATGTAATTAATTTTCAATTAATTCTGTTTTCAAGCCATTTAGCTTGTTCGGATTACTCAATCGATTGAATGATAACGGCACCATCTTTTAACCATGGAGCAGTAAATTTCACGTTTATCTTTCCGCCCTTTCCTGTTGATTGTATATATGCAATTAATCGCCCGTTAAATACCCGTTGAACATTATCTTTATAATCGCCCATATCCGAATTATTACTGGCTTCGAGTCCAAGTAGTCTGGCTGGTCCATCAATTGTACAGGTAATTTCATTTTCAGAAATCATGACCGGAATGCCATCTTTATCAACAACCTGAACAACAACCTGAGCTAATTCTTTATCTTTACGAATTGATTTCAGGTCAGAAAGAGCTGTGATGGCATACGGACTTCCGGATGACTGCAAGTCATACTGACACAGCTTCTGTTGATCATTATCCATTCCAACAACTTCTAATTTGCCTTCCTGATATGGGATATCCCAGTAGATCACACCGGTATTGTCATCTAAATTCTTTATCTCACCTATCTGTTTATTGTTCAACATTAATTTTGATTTAGGGGCATTGGTATAACAAACCACTCGAATCAGTTCACCCTCCTTGTAATTCCATATTGGCCATGCATCTGTAGATAATTGTTTTTTATCAGATGGTTGTGGATAAGTACCAATATAAGTGACTGGCGTTGGACTCCATAAAGCCTGACGGAAATGGCCACGTGGTTTCATAAACCCTCCAAAATCAAGGAACCCTGAATAGAAACCGCGTGAAGGCCATTGACCCGATTCGCCCAGATAATCAATCCCGGTCCATATAAACTGTCCAAAAATATACTCATTATCTCTGACTGCTTTCCATGACTCCATGCTGTTCCCATTTTCACTGCCATAAATCACACGTTTAGGATATTTAGCATGATCCATTGCATACCTGTCTTCGGTGTAATTATAACCGGTAATATCAACGGCAAAGGGATAATCCGTTTCATTGGACATCACTACGCCTGCCAGAGCTGCTGTAACCGGACGGGAAGTATCAAGGCCGCGAACTATTCCTGCCAGTCTTTTAGCAATTACTCCTAATTCTTCAGCTTTGGGATGTTCAGGTAAATATCCACCTAAAACAGGTTGATTAATATTGGCATGATCCAATACCGGATGAGAATACGGATCGTTCGGATAATCCACTTCATTACCAATGCTCCACATGATAATGGAAGCATGATTCCGATCACGCAGGATCATATCTGCCAGGTCCCTGTCACCCCATTCTTTGAAAAAAGAGAAAGATCCTTGAAATTCCGGTGTTCCGTTATTCCAACCCGTAATCCATTTCCGTTTAGGATATACCCATTCGTCAAATGCTTCGTCCATTACCAGTAATCCAAGTTCGTCGCACAATTCGTAGACATCAGTGGCCTGAGGATTATGACTCATACGGATCGCATTACAGCCCATTTCTTTTAGATTGATCAATCGTCTTTTCCACACATCCCGTGGAACAGCTGTTCCCAAACAACCCGCATCATGATGTATACAAACCCCTTTTAATTTTGTCCATACTCCATTTAAGGCAAAACCTTTATTGGGATCAAATTTTAGGGAACGCAATCCTACTTCCTGTTCATTCCTGTCAATAATTTGATTATCACTGAATACAGTTGTTCTAAGAGTATACAGTACCGGAGTTTCAACAGACCATGTCTTTGGTGAAGGTATATTTAGGCTCTGTTGAGAGCTCGCTTTAATTTTCGGATCAATCTTCAGAATTTTAGCACTGCTCGCCACCACTTTTCCCGTTTTGGGTTCAATAATTTCATTCAATATTCTGACAGTTGCAGTTTTATCCAGACTATTGTCTATTGTTGTTTCAACAGATACTTCGGCCTTTTTTTTATTAATCCTGTTTGCTTTAAAATAAACACCCCACATATCCAAATGAACCGGTGAAGCACTAACCAGGTAAGTGTCGCGATAGATTCCTGAACCGGTGTACCATCTTGAGTCTCTTTCGAGTGAATGATCAACCCTGACAGCCAGAGTATTTTCTTTTCCGAATTTAAGAAACGGAGTCATATCATACATAAAGGAAATATAACCATTCGGACGTTTGCCAACAGAATTTCCGTTAATAAAAACTTCACTGTTATTATAAACCCCTTCAAAATAAATAAATATTTTATTTCCTTTTTCTGATTCAGGAATATTAAAAGTCTTGCGATACCATCCTATCCCACCGGGGAGATAACCTGTACAGCTGGCTTTATCCGGACTATAAACACCTTCGACACTCCAGTCGTGCGGAAGATCAAGAGCCCGCCACTTTGAATCATCCAGTGAAGGGTTTGCTCCATCCTTTACATCAGACAGTGTAAATTTCCAGTTGTCATTGAATAGTTGCGTTTTTCCAAATTGAGGTTTGGCGTTTACAGAACTCACAGCAAGGATTAAAAGCGTTAGTCCATAAATTAATTTCAATTTCATGCTTATATAATTTATTAAGTTTATAATTTAATTTCTACATTTTTGTGTTCAAAATCTGAGCGTTAATCGATTCCTACATAGGTAATCACCGAACGTGCCGGAATACTTGTTTTATCTCCATAATTCACGGGCTGTTGGAGTGCTAAATTACAGTTTGGAGCATCTGAAGTGAGATATGATTTCCATTTCTTTAATTTGGTCCCATTCCATTCCAGATTAAATTCCTTATCTTCATCCTGATAATTAACCACTACCACTACAGGTGTTCCATCACTGTTTTGGAAAGCCGAAACCATAAGTGAGTACGGATCGGTATCACCTTCAGCAATCTTTTCATTTTTCCGGTTGTAACCTGAAACTCCTAAACGGGTAGCCCCCGGACGAATAAACCTGCTATAATTGCCGAGTGTCCACATTAATTTAGAATCGGTAAAGGTGCCATCCAACAACGATTTATCAGGATTGGCATAAATCAACCCATCTTTATAATCGCCTGTCCCGACCGACCGCCACCATTGCCAGGCCGAAGCGTTGGCATACACCAGATCGTGATGGATGACACGTGCAATGTAGAGAGCCGTTTTCATGGTCAGATCTTTACCGCCACCCCCTCCTATTTCATTGTCATTTCCCATGATACAGAGTTCGGTTTGCCAGTATCTTACATTATTCTTTTTTAATTCATTTCCTAATTCCTGCCTGATTGAACGCAAATCCGAAAGAGGGGTATTTGTCCAGTAACTGTGTGCAGCCATCAAACGGGGGACATTCGGTACATTTCCAATATAAGTTGATATACTATCCGCTCTGAAAAATGATTGAATCTGGTTACTGCGGTCAGCATGAGACATTGGATGAACCCTAAACAGACAATTATAATCGAACGATTCGGAAACGAGAATTTTAGTATCAATTTTCTGTGATTTAAATTCATTCCCTATCAATCTGACGGTTTTTGCAATCTCTCTGTTTGTTGCCGCTGTTCCTTCCTGATTCCGTCCAGCCCAGTTCCAATGTCCATCCGGTTCATTAAAAGGACAAATATAATTAAGTTTGATGCCATCCTTTTTTTCCACACCAATGACAACATTCGAAATGAAACGGGCAAAATCATCATACCGGTCATTTTTAATATTGAAAGTGGCTCCACGGCCTATATTGGTTGCCAACCCATTTTGAGTCCAGTAAACCGGTGCTGACAGTATAAATCCAAGGAACTGATCCACCCCACGCTCTTTAGCCAGTTTCATAAAATTTCGTTGACCTTCCTGTTTATTCCAATCATACGTACCATTCTTGAGTAAAAAACAGGATGTACGTGTCCACACATTGTCAATTTGGCTCGAATCACCTTGTTCAGCACTCCCTGCACCAATATTGAAACGCCATAATGATAAACCAATACCTGTTGGATTTCCAACTGCATCATTTTTGGTACTAAATAACCAGTCGGCCATTTTAATTTGTTTCTCTTTCGGCCATAATCCAATAAACTGCATACTCCAGCCATCAGAAGCACTGAAATTATCAATGGTTTGATATCTCATAGCACTTTCCACCACAAATTTGCAAACATCAGGTTTTGATGGTGCATGCTTGCCCATCCCCGGTTCGTTTGCATAAATTGTTGATGCCGTAAAGATAAACATCAGTAAAATCCTGGTTTTAAAAGAGGAGAAGTTTAATAACGCATTTTTGGACCTTGAGAAAAAAAGATTCATAATTTTCAATTTTATTATTATAGTTCATTCAAATTTTTAAAATAGATTTGCATTGAACTTGAGATATTCTTCAATGCATTTTATTTTTTATTTGGTTTGATATTATCTGATAGTTTATCTCCCCAAATTACAGATGCAAATATCGTTTAAATCTTACGCTACATCTTTCTGTATTTTGCAATATACTTTTGTTATTGTAACAATTCGCCTTTACAAACACAATTCGGGAGTGCAGCTCTGATTTAATTATACAATACAGGAATATCTTTTTTGAAATTTACAGAATTTTCAAAGAGGAATTCACTTTATTTTATATTTCCTATTCCATGAATTAGACCTTCGAAAATTTTCAATTAGCAACTGAATCGTATTGTTTAAATTCACCTGAACATTATTAATCGGGGATTCTATATAACATGAGAAGAAAACAAACTGAATCACGGATTCAATCTTACCAAAGCAAAAACAAATAGGATATTTTATACCTTATTGTATTTGTAGATTAAGTCGAATGTCTTTACTTTGTATAATTAAATCTATTCTATGAAAAACCGATTTCATTTCAACATCAAAATAGGAATTCTGATTTTATTCTTTTATAGTAATTTACCAGTAATATCCCAAAAGACAGAGTCAAATCTGATCACTAAATTCTCAAGTGAAGAAGGACTTTCGAGTAACGCTATATACAGTATCCTGCAAGATTCGAAAGGATTTATCTGGATAGCCACCGAAGAAGGATTAAATAAGTTTGATGGAAAAAGCTTCACTCATTTTTCAATAAATTCAGGACGATATTCACTCTCAAATAATCATACTCAAACCATGCTACTTGCACCCGATGGAAATATCTGGGCTGGAACTTCGGATGGCTTGAATATCTATGATTATAAATCGGACAGTATAATTAAAGTCCGAAGAAATACAAATCCACTTAAATTAGTATTTAATGATATAACATACCTGACATCAGGGAATGATAAAACAACAACCTGGATTGGGACATATGGAGATGGGATAAATTACTTTGATTGGAATAAAAAAGAATTCCATGACCTGACACTTCCAAAAATCAAAAACATTGCACCTCCCTTATTTATTATGAGTTTACTTGAAGATGATAAAAATCGTCTTTGGATCGGGACTCAACACAATGGACTTTATAGATACGATATTAAAGAAAACAAAATCCATTTTTATCCATTGTCGGAAAATTCACTTTTTATCCGCACAATATATCAGGATAGTTATCGAAGAATCTGGATCGGCACTTCAAAAGGTTGTTATCTCTATAATGAATTAACAAATTTGTTAGAATTAGTAAACTATCCTTCAGAATTAAATAGCAACTCTGTCGGGACCATAAAAGAGGATCATGCCGGTAAAATATGGATCGGTACAGAGCAATTTTTAATGAGTTTCTCTGTAAAATCATTTAGAGTCAATGAAAAATTTACATATCAGATTTTCAGCCAGGGCGAATCATCAGCGAAACTAAGTTGTTCATCCATAAATTCATTATTTGCCGATCAGGATAATAACATGTGGATTGGGACAGCCTGGGGTGGCGTAAACATGCTAAAAGGAACACCGACAAAATTCAAACTAATTAAACATGAATCCGATGCAGGAAACTCATTGCCAAATTCGCCTATAACTTCCATCTGTCCTGACCGGAAAGGAAATTTATACATAGGCACACTTGGAACCGACAAAACAGGAGTTTGCGAAATAAACCTTCAAAGTGAAGTCATCAAAGAACTTGACATCAATAAAAAATTCCCGGGATTAATTTATCAGTCTATTTTTCTTGACTCCCAAAACAATTTATGGTTTGGTACTTATAACAAGGGATTATTCAAATTGGATAAAAACGGCAAAAATTACACCCGGTATTTATTCGATAATCTGAACCCGAATTCACTTCCCGGAAATGATGTTCGTTGCATTTATGAATCAAAGGATCATTCAATATGGATCGGGACAAGCAATGGATTAGCACGGTTTGCAAATGGTAACAAAACAATCGGCAGGATAAACATTCTGAACAACAGAACCGGGATACGGTGTATTAAAGAAGATAAAAACGGTATCCTGTGGATTGGCACCTATGGCTCGGGAGTGGTCACCTATAATTCAATCAGCAATAAAGTCAATTTAAAACCAACAATCTATTCTCCGCACGTGGTTGTTGATATTCTGGTGCACGATAACATCATTTGGTTAGGGACTCAGGGTGAAGGACTCTATGTGTACAATCAACTCACGAACAAAGGGAAAAGATATAGCGAATCAAATGGATTAAACAGTAATTACATCCGGTCAATAGCCCGCGATAAAACCGGTAAAATATGGATTGCTAGCAGCAAAGGAATTTCGAAGCTAAATCCCGAAACAAAAGAAATTGAAAATTTCAGTACTCAGGATGGCATACAGAGTCGTGAATTTTCAGAAAGATCCGTAACTGAATTGCCAAACGGATTATTAGCTTTTGGTGGTTATATCGGGTTAAACATTTTTAATCCAATGAATGTAACCAAAAACGATAAATGTCCACCGGTAGTCTTTACCAGACTTATGATTTACAACGAAGTTATGACTCCATCGGAAAACAGACATAAAAATTCCCCATTAAAAGAAAATATTACACTTGCCGATAAAATTGTATTAAACTACAACCAATCGGTATTTACCATCGAGTTTATTGGTATTAATTACAATGCGAATAAAAAAATTCAATATGCCTATTTTCTGGAAGGATCGGATAAAAAATGGAACCATTTAGGGACCCAAAACAATGTTACCTTTCGAAACCTGGCTCCCGGTGAATACACCTTCAAGGTGAAGGCTTCAAGTCCGGATGCCGTATGGAGTGACAGCAACATTGCTACGATTGAAATAATTATCAAACCTCCTTTCTGGAAGACTTATTGGGCATATTTTATTTATATGATCATCCTTTCCGGGTTGTTTTATTTTGTATGGCTATTTTTAACAATCAGAATCCGCACTGCCAATCATCTTAAAATTGAACGGGCAAAACGTGAAAAAGACGAAGAAGTTCACCAGGAAAAATTGCAGTTCTTTACCAATATATCACATGAGTTCAGAACACCATTGACTTTGATCATCGGACCACTTGAAAAAATGCAACAGGATGAAACGGAAGATGAAAAGAAAACTCATTTAAAGTTGATGTTACGAAATGCAAAACGCCTGTTAGGAATGGTAAATCAATTACTTGATTTTAGAAAAACAGAACGGGGACAAATGAAATTAAAAGTACAGGAAAACGACATCATACCTGTAATCGCTGAAATCATGCTTTCATTTGAAGAACTCAGGAGGCATAAGGATATTCAGTTTAATTTTATTCACGATCAGGACAAATTAATGGCTTGGTTTGATGTTGAGTTTATTAACAAATCATTAATGAACTTACTTTCGAATTCATTTAAATTCACAAATAATAATGGCATTATTTCAATCACTGTAAAAAAAGATGTATATGATACTGAAAAAGTTGAAATAACAGTTACCGACAATGGCAAAGGGATACCGCAATCGGAAATTAAAAGTATTTTCGACCGGTTCTTTCAGGGAAAGGAACAAAGCAGCATACAACAAGGCTCCGGCATCGGATTGCATTTGGTGAAAAATCTAATTGAACTTCATCATGGGACTATTGACGTGGAAAGTACACCCAAGATAAAAACATCATTTAAAATCACGATCCCCATTGAAAGAAGTGCTTATCTGGAAAGTGAATTAATGGATGATTCTGAAACAAATCAGGATCTTGAAAAAACAGAATCCACAGTAGATCTGAGTATTTCTGAAACAAAAAAATCAGATGATGAGAAGTTCAATAATCGAAACAAAAAAAGAATTCTGATTGTAGAAGATAATGAAGATATCCGGACTTATATCCATAGTATTCTTGGCCAGGAATATGCAATTGAAGAAGCCGAAAATGGGGCAATTGCTGTTGAAATGATCGCATTAAATGACTATGATTTGATCATTAGCGATTTAATGATGCCCGAAATGGATGGAATTGAATTGTGTACCCGACTTAAATCATCCATTGAAACGAATCACATTCCAATTATTATATTAACCGCAAAATCGGATATTGAGAATAAAATTGAAGGCTTAAAAATAGGTGCCGATTCTTACATTACAAAACCATTTCACCCTGAACATCTTCTGATTAGGGTAACTAAACTTATTGAACTCCGGGATCTGCTTAAAGAACGGTATAGTCGTAAAATATCATTGGGCGACTTAAACAAACCCGATCCGGCATCAACATCCCAGGATGAACTGTTTTTACAAAAGATGATTTCAGTAATTTTAGACAAATTGGTGGAAACCGAATTCAATGGTGATTCGCTGGCCATAGATTTAGGGATTAGCCGTATGGGATTACACCGTAAAATCAAAGCGCTCACGGGACAAAGCACGGGTGAATTTATCCGGAATATCCGTCTTAAAAAAGCCTGCGAATTCCTTACTATCCAGGATAAAAACATATCTGAAGTTTGTTATGATGTTGGTTTTAATTCGCCTTCGTATTTTACAACCTGTTTTACAGAAGCATTCAAAATGACTCCCAGAGAATATGTAAAAAACCTCAGGAACACGAACAACGGATTGAACAATACGACAGAAGAAGATTAGATTTCGCAGCATTTCCCTGCTGCATTAAGAGTTGCTTTTATAGTATTTCTTCAGACACTTAACCCGGATCGGTATTCATTATGATACGATTTGGTTCGTATTAATCCTGCATCAATCTCACTCAAAACAATCCAGTGAAAATAACAGCACATTTCAGTTACGAAGAAGCAAGGTATTCTATACGGATTCTATCTTTTATTAAAATAGCTGAGAGAGGTTATTAATTGAAATAGATATTTTAAATAATTATCCGCAAAAACTCCTAAGCCATCAAAAATTAATTCTTTTATTCTATGTTGGTTTACCTGATTTATTTTTTGAAGAATAACGGATTATTATATGTTATTATTATATTTGCATACTGAATACATATCTGACACTGAATCGTTTTAGTTTGGTTTTGGATTGGTTTTGGATCCGAGGCTATTCCGATATATCAATCACTCAACAATCATTTATTAACCTTATATATGCCATATATCTATAAAGATATATGGCATATATAAGGTTAATAAAGGAACGTATTATCGATTCCAAAACCAATTCAAAACCGTTCCAAAGCCAATCCAAAACCAATTGAAGAATGATATTAGAATGAGAGATTAGCAATATTCTTACGAAGATGAATCCAAAAGCAGTTGAAATCCGAATATAATAAGTAGGAATTTTATTCCGTGAAATAGTCTCTCTGATAAGGCTTCTTTGCGGATAATCATTTATTTTAAAACAAGTCGGAAGTGTGACCTGGAAATATCATCTTATATTAAACTGAAAAGGGCCCTGAAACTTCAGAGCCCTTTTTTTATATATTGTTTTTAATCTTATTGTACTTTGACAAAAACCGGAATTATCCGTTTATTCATATTGATATCAACAACTGTCAACGTCATTTTGTGATACACCTGGGTTATCTTCATCGATGAACCATCGTTAAAATAGAAATCTTCGAGCCAGGGCGCTGTGACAGCATCTAATGGCACTCCAATTTTAGCTGTGAAGGTATAACTTTTAGGGGTTTTTGGAATGTCACCTGACGGGTTTGAAAAATTGATGTATTTATCGAACAGCCAGTTGGTATAAGCCAGATCAACCGTTTTGAGTGCCACATCATCACTGATAATTACACTGACACTGATTGAATCACCTTTTGAAACGGTGAGTGTTGGCAGAGTGATACTTTCCAGGTTCGTCTGAGGCACAACCCCCCATAACAACAGGGAAGAAATGTTGTCATTGATCGCTACTGTCTGTCCTTTTGCCGAAAGTGTAAGCGATTTACATTCGGGCACCTGATGATCGAGTCCATCGCTGATCTGGTCGGCTGTCTCACATGAAACAAGCCCAAAAGCAATAATTATGGTTACGATATAAATTACTTTTTTCATTTTATCTGTCTTTTAATTTACATAATTCAGATTTCTGAATATGAATTATTAATTATTAATTATAAATTAGATATTATTCCCAACCTGGATTTTGAACAATCGTTTTACCTGCACTCCTGTATTTTAAAATTTCAGCACGGGGTATCGGATACCAGTACATTTTAACATCAAAGACACGTGTATCGGCAGTAAACACGGTGTAAGCATAGTTTCCAGAATCATCCCTGGTGATACGCATTCCTTGTACCGGCTTGTTTAAAACAGTTTCAGCATCTTTCCATCGGCGAAGATCCCAGAATCGGTGTTCTTCGAAAGCAAGTTCAAGGCGACGTTCCAGTTTTATATAGGTACGCATTTCATCCTGATTCTGAAGTAATGCTTTATCAGCAGTATCCAACGGTTTTAGGTTTGCCCTGTTTCTGATCAGATTAAGTGAAGTAACGATTGCTGTGAAGTTGGCACCTGTATTATCATATTCATTCAACGCTTCGGCATAATTGAGTAAAATTTCAGAATACCGCATATTGACCCAGGCTCTGTAGCTGGTAGTTCCTTTGCTTAGATCGATGGATCCGTTTATAAACTTACTCATATAATACCCTGTTTTGGTTGCTGTCGGAGTGGAAAATAATCCATCCTTCCCCCCTACGTAGGTTGCGACAATTGTGTCTTTCGTATTGATCAGATTGATCAGACGGCTCGTATTATAGAATACAGTATATTTGAATCTGTCTTCTCTTTTTTTAGCGTTGGTGATGCTGTATGGATCACTTGAATTATAATTTAAATACCTGTTTTTATAGGTGGTGGCACCCATACCAAAAGCTTCAACCAAATCTTCGGTCGGGTTCATTAAACCGTAACCCTGATAACTCACCGGATAATTATAATTTTCTATATCATTCCTGTTAATAGCTTTCGTTGCAAAGATAATCTCAGAATTATAAAGTCCTGTAAAGATAGTATTGAAACTACTATTCAAACTGTATTTTTTAGAATCAATAATCACTTTTGAGGCATCAACTGCCCGTTTCCATTTTGTTTTGTCATTTAATGTATTGTTAAGCGGACTTGCAGCATACAGAAACAACCTTGATTTTAAAGCCAATGCAGTCATACTGATAGGCCGTCCATTGTAGCTAATGTCAGGATAAGTGGCAGGCATATATTTCGACGCCGAATCACAATCATTGGCAATGGAGTCGACTGTTTGATTATAGGGTAACTGAGTACCTGAAAACAGTTCTTCCTCGTTGAAAGGATTAAGCACCTTACTGACATAAAAAATATTTCCATAACGTTTTAATAATTCAAAATGGAAATAAGCCCTTAAAAACAATGCCTGTCCTTTGTAATAATTTCGTGTATTTACATCAACATTGTTGACTGTTTCTTTTACAGGGATACTGTTTGTTTGAGAAATAATTCCCGTAGGCGTAAGTTCTTTTAAAAATATATTGCATTTACGGATACCGCGATACATATTACTCCATTGATCATCAGGGTTTATTGTAGATGTAATTGCATTATTATTGAATAACTGGATAGATGACCCGATATCGGAACATACAGCCTCGTCGCTTCCTGCAGCGAGGAGAGCACCCCCAAAACGGGAATAACCATCCGGAATAGTATTATAAATATTATTCAAAAAACCCGGTGCATAATGAACATCTGAAAATATTTGTTGATAACTCAACGAAGTATTAACATTTTCATCTTTAATAAGATAATCGGTACATGACTGCGACATAAAGACGGTTCCAAGAGTCATGAATATAAAAATAAGTTTTTTCATAATTTTCATCATTAATTAAAATTTGAGGCTAGTCCCAATGTTGATCACTCTTGTTTCAGGGTAAAGTGTTACACCGGCATTTGGTATTTCGGCACTCAGATTGTATTTACTCATGCCATCAAATGAAAACAGGTTGTATCCGTTGACAAAAAACCTTACCTGGCTGATTCGTGCTTTACTTAATAATTTCTTTGGTAAACTATATCCTATTTCCAGGGTTTGAACTCTCAGGTAATCTAAATTTTTCATCCAAAGACTGGAAGCCTGAAGATTATTAAGATTTATCTGATTGGTCAATCGAGGGTAGATAGGGTTTGAACTAACTCCCCATGAATTCTGTGCCACTTCAGCTGTAATGTTATTGTTATCCATTAATCCCAGAAAAACATTATTACCTACATACAAACTACGATTGGCAATACCTGTGAACAAAACATTGAAATCAAATCCTTTGTATTCACACCCCAGCGAAAGACCGTAATTAATTTCAGGAACGGATGGGTTGCCTAACGGGATAAAATCCTTATTGTCTATGATTCCGTCATTATTTTGATCGACATACTTGATATCACCGGGTTGTACTACACCAAAAGAAGATTTTGGAGATCCGTCGATATCAGCCTGGTCTTTAAAGAATTTCTCCGGTGTAACCTGTAGGCCCCATTGTTGCATGACGGCTTGTCCGGTTCTGTATTCCCATGCGTTTAACCCTGCAACTTCTTGTTTTGCTGTAATTTTATTTTTTACAAACGAAATATTTCCCTGAACAGAATAGCTGAAATCTCCGATTTTATTATTGTGTTTCATTGAAATTTCAAATCCACGACTAAGGACTGAACCATCATTTACATAAGGTAAATCCTGTCCAATGAAAGCCGGAAGAATGTTATAAGAATCAGTAATGATCTGGGTACGATCGTTACTAAATACGTCAATAGTTATATCCAGTTTTTTGAATAACCCGATTTCTAATCCAATGTTGGCATTAAGCGATTCTTCCCATGTCAGGTTCGGATTTGAAATCCGTCCTTCGTAGGACCCATCGGTTCCTGCAGTTCCAAAATAGTATCCATTTCCACTGTAGAACTTATCTTCAAAAGGGAAGCGCGATCCTGCACCTATGTTTGAATTGCCGACTTTCCCATAGGAGCCGCGTAATTTCAGGAACGACAGTAGCTCATTTTCCTTTAAAAAATCTTCATTTGAGAGTACCCATGCACCCGATATAGTTGGGAAAAAACCAAATTGTTTTCCTTTTGCAAAAGCTTCTGATCCATTATATGCAAAACCGAATTCAGCCGTATACCGGTTATTATAGGTATAGGATGTTCGTCCAAAGCCCCCTTGGTTTCTGTAATCGGGATTGTCACCATCAGTCGACAGACTTGATTGCATATACTTAAGATCGGCAGCAATGTGATGCATCCCAAAAGTTCGATCGTAGGAAAGTCCGATCATATAATTAAGCATTAAATTAAAACTACTGTTAGAACCTCCGTAACTCAAATCAATACTGGTACTTTGTCCGAATTGCGAATATGTATTATCAGCATTTTGTTGATAGACAGCATAACTTTGATTTTTATAACGCGTGTAAAATTTAGCAGCATCATATCCAAACAGACCGTTTGCAGATAAACCCTTTGTAAGTCCATCCAGTTTAAGGTCAAAAGTTGTAGTTCCTTGCAGATAGAAACCATACTGATCCTGGAATCCCGTTTTTGCAATCAATCCATAGGGATTATATCTGTAAATTGAAGAGCCGGCAATAGAACTATCAGCATTAAATACCGGAATGGAAGATGGCAGCTTAGATAATGCGGAGATGATCGTTCCTGCTCCGGCATTTGGTACATGCCTGTTTTCTACACGTCCACCCAGATTGACTCCGATTTTCAGGTTTTTTGTAAGATTAACATCCACAACAGATCTGAAATTATAACGTGAGAAATCATTTTGAGTCGAGTATCCGGGATTCTCATCTGTATATTTATATAACCCTTTTTGATCAACGGCTCCCAACATAACATAATACTGAGCGATATCAGTACCTCCACGAAAAGATAAATTGTATGATTGCTGAGGGGCACTGCTCTTTAAAAATGATTTATACCAATCGGTATTGGGATATGCCGGATTTGAACCATCGTAGTTTGCAGGATTGTTTTTGGGATTACTCAAAAAGATAGAATTGAAATCAGCGTCAGAGAGCTTGCTGTAATCATTTCTCAAAGCTAAATTTCTGTATTTCACATAATCCTGTGAACCTACATATTTAGGCAATCTTGTAGGTGATTGCATTCCATATTGAGCGGTTAATGTAATCACCGGTTTGCCTACAAATCCTCTCTTTGTCGTTACCAGGATAACACCATTGGCGCCACGCATTCCGTACATGACAGTAGCAGCAGCATCCTTTAATACGGTAAATGATTCAATTTCTTCAGGATTCAACTGAGAGAAGTCACGTTCTACATTATCAACCAGCACTAAAGGTGCTGTTCCACCACCAAACGACTGTACCCCGCGGATATAAATGCTTGGTTGATCCCAACCCGGCTCTGCACCCACTGTCCTTAATAATGTCAGTCCCGATGCAAGTCCCTGGATAGCATTCCCCAGGGTTGAAACCGGCGCTTTAGACAGATCGTGGGCCGATATCGTTGAAATTGCAGACGTAAGTGTCGATTTAGTGCGCGTACCATATGCAACCTGAAAAACTTCTTCCTGAATTTCTGTTTCCAGTTGAATATTTAATCTTGTCCGATCTTTAATTACAACTTTCGTTGTTTTGAACCCGGGTTTACTCAATAAAACGACTTTCCCGGGTGTTGTCGAAATTGAAAATTCACCGGCATGATCTGAAGTAATCTGAGTAAATTCATCTAAAACAGAGATGACAACATTTTCAACTGGAGTCCCTGATTTATCGGATACTGTACCTTTTATGATACTATTATCCTGAGCGTAAGTGAAAATTGAGAACAGGAAAAATAACATAATAAGTATTATTTCCGGTTTTTTCTTTATATGCATCATAATATTTTGATTTTCGATGTGACTATATAGGATTAATAACCTGGGTTTTGTACAAACAATGGATTTTTGTACATTTCTCCCGTCGGAATTTCATAGAGGTTGTTATGAGGCTGATAGATGCGCGTGAAATAAGTTTCCTCGTTATAGGTGACATTATTTCCCGATTTTGTTATTAACACCCTGTACATTGCACCACCGAACCATTTAGAGGCTAATTCGCCTTCTTCACCGGTACTCCAACGACGGGCATCCCACCAGCGTTGTTCTTCAAAGCAAAGTTCAATTGCGCGTTCACGCTGGATACGATTGCGCATGGATGATTTGGTACTTGTCAGATCAACCGGAAGATCAACTACACCGGAGCGGCTTCTGACTGCATTCACCGCATCACGGACACGTTGGGTGGGTCCTTCAACTTCGTTCAGTGCTTCTGCATAATTTAAATACATTTCGGCCAGCCTTGAAAAGATCCAATTGTGATAAGCGGTAGTCGTGGTTTTCTTTTTTATCTGTTCCGGCAGATATTTCCGTACAAAATAGCCTGTCAGAAATGTTCCTGCCGGAAATTGAGTGGTTGATGTGGACATATCAACAGTTGCCCCCTGCCAGGAAGAACCCTGATATATTATGACCTTATAAAACCGGGGATCCCTGTTTACGTATGGTTTCGTTTCATCATATCCTGAACCGGGTTCATCAATGTATTTACCATTGGACATTTCGAACAGTTTAACGAAATTGTTTGTCGGCTCAACTGCACCTGCACCACCGAAATCGCCACTAGGCATCCAATTATACAATTGTGGACTGTCAAATCCAACCGGTCCTTCATGTTTATAGAATATTACCTCGTTGTTCCCTTGCTCCCTGCGATTAAAGAACAGATTTTGATAGTCATCTGCTTTATTGGCAGCATTGGTTTTGTAAAGTGCATAAACCGGCGATCCGTTCTCATCTTTTAAATCAATAACAGCCAGAGAAGCTTCTGCGGCTTTTAACCACCACGTCTTGCCATCTTTTTCATACCAATCATCAGTTGTTCCGCCCATTCCCCATATTCCTGTTTTCTGACTAAAAAGAGGACTGGCAGCATACAACAGCACACGTGATTTCAATGCCATGGCAGCTCCTTTGGTAGCCCGACCGTACTCGCCTGTATTTAAAGTGGCAGGCAATGAGTCTGTGGCCAATTTCAAATCATCCATTATAAAGGCAAAACATTCACGGTACGTATTGCGGGGACGCATTAAATCATCTCCCGGAACAAATAATCCATCTTTCTCTGTCAGGATGGGCATACCACCAAAACGTTTCAATATTTCGTTAAAATAAAATGCTCGTAGGAAATGGACTTCACCTATCATTTTTTGTCTGGATAAGGCATTTGGATAAGGTATTTTGCCGGCATTTTTCAAAAACAGATTGGCTTTGTGAATGGCTGTATAATAAGTGCTGATATTCGCATCGGTTCCATCGTAATTACCCATATTAAAAGGTTTTGTACCTGAATATCCTGCATTCGATTCAGACTCATCAGAGGCAGAAGACATTGGTACCGGTAAATAATCACCAAGGGCATTAAACCGCTGTGTTAAGCCACTGTAAATGTCTGCCTGAAAAGCCTGGGCATTAACATAATTCGTAAATACTTTATCTTCATTGAGATTTACATCCGGTGCAATATCCAAATATTTATCGCATCCGACAAATGCCAACACAATAAACAGAAAAATATATTTAATTTTTTTCATAACATGTTTCATTTAAAAATTAAGATTCAATCCAAGGTTAAAGGCACGGGTAGCCGGCATTTTACCACCACGGGTATCCCTGTTGTCCGGATCAAGATAGGGCTCTGATGACCACATAAAAGTATT
>Ga0302208_10000320_pt1 | contig 24440 bp, 11 predicted proteins | sample II_Fen_E2_3_FD_194577 | JGI IMG/M metagenome (GOLD analysis project Ga0302208, IMG submission 194577) | Peat permafrost microbial communities from Stordalen Mire near Abisko, Sweden - II_Fen_E2_3 | ecosystem: Environmental > Terrestrial > Soil > Wetlands > Permafrost | place: Sweden: Abisko...
TGGGTCGTTGGCATGGTGAAGGTACATCAAACACCATTCCCCGCGTAACACAAGATAATGCCAACTGGTCACAATTTTCTGATTTATACATTCACGATGGCAGCTATTTACGGATTTCGAATGTAACTATCGGATATGATTTTGCAAAACAAATCAAATGGAAAAAATTAAATCAATTCCGTTTGTATGTTGCTGCTGAAAATCTATTTACTTTTACCAAGTATACCGGCATGGATCCTGAAGTTGGTTTTGCTGCATCGGATGCCAGCAATGTGTATACATTTGGTCAGGGTGTTGACGTAGGTACATATCCACGTCCTCAAACATTCTTAGTTGGTGTTAATATTAAATTCTAATTATCAAGAAAACATGAATATGAAAACATATAAAATTATAGCTCTTGCATTTATTGCAATGATTTCATTCAATTCGTGCAACGATTTTCTTACCACTGAACTAACAGATGCGAAGAAAACCACTGACACGTATTATAAAACTCCTGCTGATGCCTATACAGCATTAGTAGGTTGCTACAACGGATTGGATTTGATCTGGAACTCGGGTGTTGCATTCCCGGTAGCTTCAGAAGTATTATCGGATAATTGTTTCGGTGGTACCGGATCTTCGGATGGTTATGGATATCAGTTGCTGGACGAATTTAATAAATCTATTTCTCCTGCAGATATTTCTATATACAGCTCCAATTGGAAAGCTTATTACCAGGCTATCTATCGTTGTAATGTATTATTGAGTAAACTTGACCAGGTAAAATGGGATAGTTCAACCATCGCTTTAAAAAGACAATATAAAGCTGAAGCTAAATATATTCGCGCATTTTGTTATTTTGACATGGCACGTTTATGGGAAAAGGTGCCTTTGGTAATCACTCCTACCATTGAGAATGTACCTCAGTCTGAACCAGCCATAACCTATGCTCAAATCATGAGCGATTTGCGGTTTGCATCAGACAGTCTGCCTTCAACGGTATATTCAAACACCACCAGTGGGAGAGTAACACGATGGGCAGCTGAGTCTTTATTAGCAAGGGCCTATTTGTTTTATGATGGATATTATGGAAAAGGAGACAACACGGCTTCAATTGGTGGTGAAACCGGAGCAACTGCATTAAAAGGATTGGAAGATGTAATCTTAAAAAGCGGACACGGACTGGTAAGTGATTTCAACACCTTATGGCCGGCTGCTTCAGCAGGTAAAGGTGCTAGTTATGCAGGCGAAGTGAACAAAGAAGTTGTCTTTGCAATAAAATACTCTTCTTCAGAGGATTATAATGGAAACATTACTGGTAATGAATGGATGGTTATAACCGGATTACGCAGTGAGTCCCATTTTCCGTATCAATATGGTTGGGGAGCTTGTACAGTCGATCCTAAATTATATAAAACTTTTCCTGCAGGCGATTCCCGTCAGTATGCCTCAATAACAGCAGTTGTTGAAGAAGGATTGGATTATACAAAATCTGCAGATAATCGTGAATACACAGGTTATTATTTGAAAAAATACAGCCCATTATGCGATAAAACCGGGAAATCGGTTGTTACCGACTTTATGATTGGTCAGTACCAGGATTATTTCTCCATTCGTTATTCAGATGTATTATTAATGGCTGCCGAGTTGGGAAGTCCGAGCAAACAAAATTATTTAGATGCTGTTTGTAACCGTGCAGGTGCATCTGCAGGTCAGGCTCCCACTAAAGCGAACATTATGGCGCAACGCCAGTTGGAATTTGTAGGTGAGGGTATTCGTTACTGGGATTTATTACGCCAGGGAATGACTGTTGCTGCTTCGACAATAGCTAATAATACAACACTTTCATACATAAGTGATGGACATACAACACCGACAGCCGCCCAATTACAAGCAAATATAACTACTACCCGTGGTTTCCAACAAATACCAAATGATCAGGTTACATTGTCATCAGGAGTCTTGAAACAAAATGCAGGTTGGTAAATAATTAATCAATAAAAAAATACAGATATGAAAAATAAATTTAAAATACTATATGTTTTCTTAGGGATTGCACTGCTTTTTACGGCTTGTACTCCCCAGGATTACGAATTGGGAACACTTGCAGATAAAAGTGCTTTAAAGTTTTCTATAACTCCTGATTCGAAGGAACCAAATATGATTATTCTGAAAAGCTTAACCCCTGGGGTTACACCTCAATGGGTCACTCCCTTTGGACGTTCAATCCGGGTTCAGGATACTGTTAAAATTGCATTTGCAGGTACCTATAAATTCGTTTATGGTGTTGAAAGTGCAGGAGGTTTGGTTCAGGCCGATACTGTTACACTAAATATCGTTAACAATAACTTTTCCTACGTGAATGACCCTTTGTGGACGAATCTAACAGGAGGCGTTGGAAGTCAGAAGACATGGCGGCTGGATTATGGAAGCTATGGTTTAAATGCCGGACCATTAACCTATTGTGGACCACTGACAACCTGGACACAATGGCAAGCCGGAACAGCCGATATTGGCTGGGCTCCTGCATGGAAAGATAACACGTGGATTATTTCAGCCGATGACCAGGCAAGCCGCATGACTTTCAGTTTAAAGGGCGGAGCTTTCCTGACTACTCATAAAGTAGTAGAAGGGGTAAATGAATCGGGATCTTTTATGTTAAACACAATTAATCATACAATAAGCACTACCAACGCAACAATTCTTCGTTCGAAAGATTTTATTGTAAACGCAACAAACTGGAATACTAATTTAGTAATCCTTTCTTTGACTGCGAATCAATTAATGGTTGGCGTTAGAAGAACAAATAGTGAAGGTGATTATTTGTATGTATGGAATTTTGTATCGGATGATTATGCAAACTCTTACGTACCTCCTGTAGTAAAGTACGCAGAACCTATTAAATCAAGCTTTACTCAAAAAGATCTTGTAGGAACGTGGAAATATAATCTGTTGTGTCAAAACTGGATTAGCTGGGAAGTTCAAGGCTCCGGAAGCGGTGGATCACTGGGAAACAGTTGGCTCACACGTGCTGACATGATTACTACTTTGGTAAGCTGGGGTGGAGCTGCATCTACCATTACAAATGCAGATGCCAATACATATGTATTTAATGCTGATGGAACATGCGTTCTAAATGGGATAGCTAATACCTACACAGTTGCAAATGGTGCGATCACATTTGGCACACCACTTACCGGTACAGAATGGAGTCTTATCTATATAAAACTCACAGGTACCAATGTCAATGTACTCAATGTTACTACAATGGGTACTACTCCTTATACCAGTAATGGTATCTGGATTGGTCAGAGAAATGAACCAAAGAATGAGGATATGGCCGTACAATTGGTAAAACAATATTAAGATCGCTGTATCATAATTAAATTCTTAGAGGAGGTCTTTGCACCTCCTCTATTTATTACCTTGCGAAAGAATCTCATAGTCAATTCTTGTAAATCAGATGAAAAAACTCATTTCAATATTTGTTCTCACCTTCATAATTTCCTATACATTTTCATCGTGTAAAGATAAAGAAGTAGCCCCTCCCGATACAGTAATACCCGACCAAATTTTCACAATAGCCCCCGACTCACTTAAATTTGGAGAAGCCGGAGGAAACAGCACGTTAGCTGTAACAATGAATGGAAGTGGTTGGAGTGTATTATCCGACCAAACCTGGTGTACAGTTTCATTCAACACGTCCTCCAAAGCTAGCGATCAGATAGTGATAACAACTATCCCAAATACAGTTGCAAGTATACGTACAGCGAAGCTTACGTTTATTATGGATTATAAAAAAGTGATTGTATTCAAAGTGATTCAAGCCCCAAAGACCGGGCTTTACCAAAGTTTTAAAGATTCAATTGCTCCCGATGCCAACGGCATGAGCAGTACTGCTGTACAAATTGCAGCAAAAATTAAAGTGGGTATCAATATCGGAAATACGCTGGAAGCCACCGGAGGAGAAACCGGTTGGGGAAATCCAATGATTACAAATGACCTGATCAAGTCAGTAAAACTAAATGGATTCAATGCTGTACGTTTGCCATGTGACTGGAACCAGTATGCAGACCAGGCCACGGCAAAAATAAGTACTACCTGGTTAGCACGAGTTAAGCAAGTGGTGCAATTCTGTGTCGACAACGATATGTATGTTATCCTGAACATCCACTGGGATGGTGGCTGGCTCGAAAACAACTGTACTGTGGCGAAACAGGTGGAAAACAATGCAAAACAAAAGGCTTTCTGGGAACAAATAGCAACCACAATGCGTGGCTTTGATGAACATGTCCTTTTTGCAAGTGCCAATGAGCCCAATGTAGCGGATGCCACCCAAATGGGAGTACTGCTTTCATACCATCAAACTTTTATTAATGCTGTACGTGCTTCCGGAGGTAAAAATGCGTATCGGGTTTTAGTTGTTCAGGGACCAAGCACCGATATAGAGACTACAAATAAATTAATGACCCTATTGCCTACCGATAAAGTTTCCAATAAGATGATGGCTGAAGTACACTATTACACCCCATGGAATTTTTGTGGCATGACTGAGGATGCAACCTGGGGTAATCAGTTCTACTACTGGGGGGCAAACAATCACTCAACTACAGATACTGCCCATAATCCAACATGGGGCGAAGAAGCTACTGTTGATACAAATTTTGGCCTGATGAAGAAACAATTTGTTGATAAAGGTATTCCGGTTATTATTGGTGAATTTGGTGCTACTCGTCGTGATAATTTAACGGGAGATGCATTGAAACTGCATTTGGCCTCACGGGCATATTACTTTAAATATGTTACGAAACAGGCAATTGCCAATGGATTAATGCCATTTTTCTGGGATACAGGTGGTTTAATCAATAGAAATACGTATGCTGTAAGCGATCAGCAAGCATTAGATGGTCTGATACAGGGTGCAACGAAATAAAAAAGTGCTCCATGTATAACAGTCAAACATGAAAAACATTTTTAATTGACTTTTTCAGCTTAAATATTCATATAAAATATTAGTGTAGTTTTCTCTGATTGTAAGGTGTTAGTTTTTTTAAGGTTGAATCCCCCGGCAAATGTACTTTGTTGGGGGATTTTTTTATTGACAGGATGTATATATTTTTTTAATTATGGACCAAATCAGGATAACGAACCGGCAATTCTAAGAACGTAAGCCGGGTGGGTGAAAGGAAAAGAGGCTGTCCCAAATTAACAGAACCCTCTTTTTTATTTTTTACCCAACGGCTGCTGTGTTCTGTGATTTAGATTGGCTCAAAAGAACATTTCTAAATTCTTCATAACTATTTATTTCTGATTGCGATATTCCTTTGGAGTCAGGTGGTACTTTTTGGAAAATTCGCGGTAGAAGTAAGCCTTATTGTTGAACCCGCAGACATACATAATTTCCTGAACCGTTTTATTGGTTGTCTTAAGGAGTTTTTCGGCTTGCTTGAGCCGGATTGAGCGTATGTATTCAGTAGGGGTCTGGCTGATAAGTTCTTTCATTTTACGGTAGAGCTGCATTTTACTCAGAGCCAGTTCGGCTGCAATAAAATCGAGGCCGAGCGATTCATTGTCCATTTGTTGATGGATAATCCTGGTGATATTCAGCATCAGTTCTTTGTCTTCCTTGTGTATCAGTCTCCCTTCGTATTGTTCCAGGGCAGCATAGGTCGATTCGCTGTATTCCAGTACAGCCTTGTTGCGGTGCAGCAGGCTTTCGACCTGTGCTTCCAGGTGGCGCGGATGGAACGGTTTACTTAAATAGGCATCAGCACCGGTCTCAAGTCCTTCAATCTGGTTTTCCACCGAACCTTTCGAAGACAATAAAATGATGGGGATATGACGGGTCAGTTCCTGTTCTTTCATTATCTTAATAAATTCCACTCCATCCATTACCGGCATAATGATGTCGCAGATTATCAGAAGTGGCATACGGATACGCATGAGTTCAAGGGCTTCTTTTCCATTGGCTGCCTGGGCTACTTCATACCGAACGTTTAAAAAATCACTCAGCATATCCCTGATTTCACTTTCATCATCAATTACCAGTACCAGGCCTTCTTTTTGAGTGTCGGGTATCGAAAAACGAATTTTTTCATCCTGTTCCTCCTGATTTATTTCTTCCGTTGGAATCGATACAACAGGGGTTTCGTGTACCTTGTTACCAGTGGCCTGTTCGATGTTCTGTTCGGGCAAGCTTACCCGGAATGAAGTAAATGTTTCGCCATCACTTTCCAATTCAATAGTTCCCTGCAGGACTTCCACAATACTTTTACAAAGGGCAAGGCCAATGCCGTTACGTGTTTCAATTCCTTTGGACAGTTGCATTTCGAATCGTTCCAATACTTCGAACCTGTCGAATATGGTTTGCTGATAAAGAGGTTTTATGCCTACCCCGGTATTGGTTACCATAATCATTAGCCTATCCTCTTTTATTTCTGCAAGTACGGTGATATTCTCGTTTTCAGGGGTGTATTTTACGGCATTTGATATGAGGTTAAATACTATCTTTTCAATGCTGTCCATGTCGGTTTGCCAAACGATATTTGGAGGTATGAAGTTGAATGTGAGTAGAATCTTCTTTTCTTCGAGTACTTCCATAAAGTTATCAACTACAAATTTTATCAGTTCGGGGATATCCACTTTCTCAATATCCAGTTTCAGGTATCCGGTTTCAGCTTTGCGAAAATCGATCATCTGCTGTATCAATGTCTGCATACGTTCTGAGTTAGACTTAATGATGTTGATATATTTGCGTGTATAATCATCCGAGTAATGTGTACGGAGCAGTTGTTCGCAAGGTCCGTAAATAAGCGTCAGTGAATTGGAGAATTCATGGGCGATATTGGTGAAGAACCGCAATTTGGCTTGATGAATTTCTTCGATCTTTTGTTTTTCAAGGTCTTTTAACAGGATGTTATTTTTGGTTTTAATCTGATCTTTAATAAAACGTCGGATAATGGTAAATAATGCCAGTAACAACAGGGAATAAATTAAATAAGCAATGGGACTTGCCCACCACGGTGGCAACATTCTTATCGGGAGTGTAAAATATTGTCTGCTCCATATTTTATCGGCATTGCTGCAGCGTACTTTCAACAAATAATTTCCTTCGGGCAGATTGGTAAATACGATGGTATTGGAAGTCCCCAACTGGATCCATTCTTTCTGATACCCTTCCAGTATATAGGATATCTCGCACTTTGTCCCGGAGAGATAATCGAGTGGAATAAACTTGAAACTAAACGATTTGTTTTTATACGAAAGTGTCAGAATTTCGCGATTACGTTTTGTCCTTGAATAATCAGCAAGATTTCGTTCAATATTATCAACAAAGAAAGCGTCGAGCCGCAATGCTGGCATATAATTGCTGTGACTGATTTCAAGTGGATTGAATACATTAAAACCACTGATTCCGCCAAAATAAAATTGATGGGTGTTTGGATTGTTATAGAACGCTCCGTCCGAAAACTCGTTGTTTTGTAATCCGTCTTTCTTAAAATAGGATACAATGCGATAGGTTGCCTGGTCGCGTATTAATTCGGCCAACCCTTTGTTGGTACTAAGCCAGAGATTGTGCTCTTTATCTTCCAGGATGCCGTGGATGGTATTATTGGGCATACCTTCCTTCTCCGTAAAATGTGCAAATACAGGCCTTCCTTTTTCAAAGCGAAGAAGCTTGTTTAATCCCATACTCGTTCCGGCCCATAATGTTCCCCGGCTATCCTTATACAGGCAAAGAATATCGTCGCTGCTGATAAAATCAGTTCCTTCGGGATTGTACCTGAAGTTTTGAAATCTTCCGGTCAGGCAGTTAAAACGATTAAGCCCGCCACCCCGGGTAGCAATCCATAAACGGGTGGCATCATCCCGAATGATGGAATATACAATATTATTGCTAAGGGAGGTCGAAAGGTTCGTTTTGTAAATATACTGGGTAAAGTTTTTTACGGAATAAGGCTGTGTACTCCTGTCAATTTCCAGCTTATACATGCCATATCCGCTGGTCCCAACCCATAAAGTATTTGGACCATCAGGCAGGATGGAATAAACCGATGACAGATTAATTTTTTTCTGAAGGCTTTCGTTGGTCGACAAAGTCAGCATTTTTTTAGTCCCGCTATCATAATAGTTTATACCTTGTCCGTCGGTTCCAATCCAGTATTCATTACCCTTGCCCTCGACAATGGTATATACGGAATTGTTCAATAGCCCCTCGGCAGTAGTAAAATGCTGTGTGAAGGCAGTTGACGGCTTATCAACACTCCGGTTGAAGGTATAAATACCGCTCCCTTTTGTTCCGACCCAGAGTATCCGGTTGCGGTCTTCGAAGAACGTACGTACGGAACTGGTTCCAAAAGAAGGAATATTATCGGATGAAAAGGTATTGAATTTCTCCCTGGAAGGTGATAATTGCAGGATGCCCTGTGCATCGGTGCCAACCCAGATAATATGTTGCGTACCGGTAAATAGGGACAAAACAGAGACATTGGGTAATACTGTTTCAATGGATTTTGTTTTCAGGTTGTAGCGATAAAGTCCGTTGCCTGTGCCCCACAACTGGTACGTGTCCATAAACGCAATTGCCCGGATAGTGCCTGTCTGTTGGTTCCCGGTAGAAGATTCGGCCAGGATACCTTCAGAGATCCGGTAGGAAAAAATCCTGTCATCGACAGTTTGCATCCATATCTCGTTGTTGGAATGATAGAACACCGACTTTATGTTCTTTAAAAGTTGAAACTGTATGACATTCTCAACAACGGGTGATTCGGATTTTCCTTTTTTAAAGACGATTTTAAACAACATCCGTTCATCGGTATATAGCCAAAGGTTGTCATCTATGTCGAAAAAAATCTTACGGGTCCTGTAGTCTCTAACTGCATTAAGATGATGGAATTTATGTGTTTTGGAATTAAAGTAAAAAACTCCCTGGTCATAAACGGCTGCAAACATACGGTTTGAGCTGTTTCGGGCTATGAAGAAGGAATTTTCGGTGAATATTGTTTGGTTGCCATTATCGGTAAAAAAGCGTTCAAATGTATTCTTTCGGCTGTCCAGCCTGTTTATTCCCTTATCAGTGGCAATCCACTGAATATTCTTTTGTTCCTGAACTATGTCACGGATGATGTTGTTGCTTATACTTTGCGCATTCCCCGGATCGGGCTTGTAAACTTTAAACTCCCTGCTATTGTATACATTTAATCCATCCCAGGTACCAAACCAGAGCAAACCGCTTGAATCCTGGTTAATGGTGTTAATGGAACTGTTTGAAAGTCCATCATTATTGGTCAGGCTTGTAATATCATAGTTTTTGGCCGATAACAAAACCGATGCAAGAAAGAAAATAATAATAAAAGCGTTTTTCATTGAAATAAAAGTAATTTGAACAATTAAATATTGTATCTTCTAATCCCATTCCAACAGACCCTACGAACCATTCGTTTGAGGTATAAAGAGGAGTCTGTAAGACTTTGTTGGGGGTTTGTTGAGGGTTCAGAGAGGTTTACCCCTCCAAACCCTCAGGCAACCCTCAGGCAACCCTCAGGTAAGCCCCTCGTAACAGCGAAATAATTCAGTTGGATCGTCTTTTGGACGAAGCCGTAACAAGAATTAAAAATTGTATATGGAGCATAAGTTTCCCGATAGCTATCGGGGTTTATAAATATATTGTTCCGGATACTTATATTTGTTAAAGTACAGAAAGGATAATATTTAATGAAATAATTCATAAGTAATTAATAGTCAATAATTAACAATAGCCAGGACACTGAAAAGTAAGCTTTTGTGGATTAACAAATAGTTCATTAAGTATCTACAATTACTTATTGTTGAAATATCGTATTTTTTTATTCAGGATTAGGAACCCTAAATCCCCAATGGGAGATGTTTAGACGTGGCTTCTGAAATTATATTAACATTAGTAACATCGGAGATTCACCCTAAAGCCCCCATTTGGGGGTTAGTGGCTCACCGGTAAAATGTTCCATTAAACTCTACTCATTACTTATATACAATTCTACTATCATAAAGGTTCAAAAATACGCAAGAAAGAGTATCTTTTTTTATCAAAAGATTATCTTTTTGTAAATAGGCCGTAAATAGATACCTTTTTGTCAGAAAAAGATACTCATGTTAGGAATACGCCAATATATATTTGTACTCAAATTATTTATACTTAAATCAACATTATTATGGATATTGCAAAACGATCAGTACATAACCCCCTGCTACGTCCCAGTGACCTAATAGCCGGAATAAAAGGAATGGAAATTACCTGCCTGCTCAATCCGGGTGTTTTCAGGATGAATAATAAAACATGGCTGTTGCTTCGTGTAGCCGAACGGCCGAAGCAAATTGCTGATAAAATCAGTTTTCCTATATATACTCCACAGGGATCCATCGAAGTTCTTAGTTTTGATAAAAACGATCCGCAACTTGATACCACTGATCCACGCGTTATCATGTACAAAGGTAAAAACTACCTGACCACCCTTTCATATTTACGGTTAGTGTGCAGTGATGATGATGTTCATTTTTACGAAGATCCTGCTTATCCACCTGTTTTCGGTCAGGGAGAACTCGAAGCATTCGGCATTGAAGATTGCCGGGTGGCTACTATGGAAGATGGGTTTTACCTCAGTTTTACGGAAGTATCCTCAATGGCGGTTGGCGTAGGGCTAATGGCTACCAAAGACTTTCAACATTTTGACCACATGGGTATGATTTTTCCACCGCATAATAAAGACTGCGCCTTATTTGAAGAAAAAATAAACGGAATGTATTACGCATTACACCGCCCCAGTAGTCCTGAGTTGGGAGGTAATTATATCTGGCTTGCCGAATCGCCCGACAGGGTACATTGGGGAAACCACAAATGTGTTGCCATTACACGCGAAGATAGTTGGGACTCAGCACGCGTAGGGGCAGGAGGCGCACCGATAAAGACGTCGGAAGGATGGTTGGAAATTTACCATGGAGCCAACAAAGACAATCGTTATTGCCTTGGAGCTTTGTTACTCGACCTGAAAGATCCTTCGAAAGTATTGGCGCGAAGCACAGAGCCAATCATGGAACCCATAGCCGAATACGAACAAACGGGATTCTTTGGGAATGTAGTATTTACCAATGGACATTACGTTCAGGGGGATACTGTAAAGATATTTTATGGCGCCAGCGATGAAGTGATCTGCAGCGCAGAATTTTCAATAAAAGAAATATTAAACTCTTTAAAGAAGAACTGATGGCTAATAAACTAACGGGAGAATTTCTATTCTTCAAGACCCAGCCAAAAAACATACGTACACTTTTAATCACCAATATGCTGTACGGTCTGATATTGCCGATCATCGAAATATTCGTGGGGGCATATATCATGCGTAACACGGGGAACTCTTCGTATGTAGCTATTTTTCAACTGTTCATGTATATCGGTGTGGTGAGTACTTCCATTCTGAATGGGGCATTGCTTAAAATATTTAAGGTGAACTGGTTGTATAGTTTTGGGATTGTGCTTTCTGCCATTGCCTTAATGGTAATGATGTTCGTACACTCCATTGGCATTGTCCAGTTAGGATTTGCAGGATTTGCCATTGGTGCTTCAACCGGATTCTTCTGGACAAACCGGTATCTGTTGGCCCTGACTGCTACAAATGATAAAAACCGAAATTATTTCTTTGGACTGGAATCATTCTTCTTCTCCCTGTGGAGTATAGTCGTTCCGTTGTTGGTGGGAGCTTTTTTAGGGACAATCGATGGTAAAGTGTTGTTTGGCTATGCGGTTAATATTAATATGGGATACCAGATCATTACGGTGGTAGTATTCTTTATCGCTATTGGTGCGTGCATAGTGTTGTCGAAAGGCGACTTTGTAAACCCGGTACAAAAGAAATTCATTTATTTCAGGTATCATGCCTTGTGGCAGAAATTCCTGGCATTGGCCAGCCTGAAGGGAATGGTACAGGGGTTTCTGGTAACCGCACCTGCCATCCTGGTTATGCGTCTGGTAGGGAATGAAGGCTCATTGGGACTCATTCAGGGAATAGGGGGTGGAGCAACAGCTATCATAGTGTATGTGCTTGGGCGTATTGCCAAACCTGAACACCGGATGAAGATCTTCGGATTCGGATTATTTGTATTTTTTATCGGGACCCTGGTAAATGGAATCATGTTTTCGGCCATTGGAGTAATCATCTTTGTTTTGTGTAAAGTATTGTTTCAGCCTTTACATGACCTGGCTTATTTTCCAACCATGATGAAGACCATTGATGCTGTTTCTACTATTGAAAAGCGCAATGAATATGCTTATATTTTAAGTCATGAAGTCGGTTTATTCTTTGGCAGGGCACTGGGGATGATCCTGTTTATTTCACTGGCGTATTTCGTTTCCGAGATCTTTGCATTGAAATATGCCCTGATAATAGTGGGTGCATTGCAATTAATTTCACTTCCATTGGCAAAACATATTATCAATGAAATTGATACAAAACATACCGTTAAACCTGTTACACCTGATATCAAACCGGTTATTATACCGTTGATTGAGGAATTAAAAAATTAAAAAAAGAACAATAAGCATTTAAAATCTGTTGAAGGCAATACAAAAACATTCGATCGATGAAAACCAATAAATCAATGCTATTCTTCATTCTCCTTGCAGGAATATTATCTTCCTGCGTAACGAATGATAATTACGGAATGACTGTTGTGCAGACTGTTATTCCGCGGATAGAATTGATGTCCAATGCCCCAAAACCCTATAAGATTATTGACTGGAAGCAAAAGGCCAAAGAGTATGATGCGTATGTTTTTGATTTCAATCCCGATATGCCGGCAGGTAAAATGATCTGGCTCGACAACAGCCAACGAAATGTATCTCAGATTACGTTTGGGCTGTATACGGCTATTCATGACAGCCGGCAGGGACCAACAAACAATAACGGGGAATTCCACGAAAGCCTGAATTCATTGTCCGCAATATTGGGTGCCGGATTAATCGGGATTGACAAGACGCATCAAAATGGGTACAATTACGTAAAGATGATTCAAAACTACTACAACTCAGGTACAGGATGGGATATCATGATGAACAATACCTGTCCGGAAGTAGCAAAACTGGGTGGTGGGTACGGACGCGACTGGTGGTATGATGTGTTGCCGAATGTGTTGTTTTACGCGGTCAGTGATGTCTTCCCAAATGTAGAAAATGCAGATAATATCCAACGCAGCATAGCCGAAAAGTTTTGTAAAGCTGATTCGGTACTGAATGGGAATTATGATTATTCGTATTTCGATTATGGCCGGATGAAAGGGATGGTCAACAAGATACCTTTTCAACAGGATGCTGCCGGAGGACACGGATATGTACTGTATGCCGCGTACCACAAGTACAAGAATGCCCGTTACCTGGCACATGCCAAATCGGCCATTGCTGCCCTAAACGGTCAGAAAGAAAGCCGGTTTTATGAAATTCTGCTTCCTATGGGAATCTATACGGCAGCCCGACTGAATGCCGAACAGGGAACCAATTACGATATTGAAAAGATGATGAACTGGGTTTTTGAAGGTTGTAAGAATCCTAAAGCACGGAATGGTTGGGGAGTGATTGTCGGCAAATGGGGAGATTATGATGTGAGCGGACTACAAGGAAGCATTATCGATGGTGGGGGATACGCCTTTTTTATGAACAGCATGAAAATGGCCTGGCCACTGGTACCGATGGTGAAATACGATCCCCGTTTTGCCCGTGCAATAGGCAAATGGATGCTTAATAATGTCAATTCGGCACGTTTATTCTTCCCGAATGAAATCCCGGATGGGAATCAATGGCTTCCGGAGATGAAGAACTATACACATTCGATTGTAGGGTACGAAGGGCTGCGTTATTCCGATTGCTACAATAAACCTGCTTTGAAAGATGTGCATCCTGTTGCATTGGGTGATGGACCCAACTGGAATATAAAAAACCCGAAAGAAACTATGTTCAGTTTGTACAGTACTTCGCCGGTTGGAATTCTGGGAGCCATAGTAGATACTACCGATGTAAAAATGATCTTGCGGCTTAATTGCAATAAGACTGATTTTTATGCGAACACGACCTATCCGACATATTTGTATTATAACCCGTACAGTATACCAAAAAACATAACGTATCATACTTCGGGTAATGTCGATGTGTTTGATATAGTTTCTAAAAAATACGTGGCACGTGCCATAAAGGGTGATTCACCAATTACCATTCCTGCCGACCAGGCAAGGATACTGGTGGAAATCCCGGCAGGTGTAAAAATACAAAACCAAAATAACAAGTTAGTGGCAAAAGGGATTGTGATATCCTATAAATAACATTCTTAAAAATCTAAATATTTAACAAGATGAAAAAAGCTCTATTTCTTATCTTTCTTTTTAGTCTCAGTTTCGTTTTGCAAGCTCAGGATCAGGTTAAGATAAGTGGCGTAGTAAAGGATGCTGTTACGAATGAAGAACTAATCGGGGTTAATGTGATAGTTCCAGGCACATCAACCGGTACGGTTACCGATGTAAATGGTAATTTTTCACTCTCTGTTCCGGTAAACGGGACTGTAAAAGTGTCGTATATCGGTTACCAGACACAAGAGATTAAAATCACAGGGCAAAAGATCCTGAATATTTTGCTTGTGTCGGAGAGTAAACTGATCGATGAAGTAGTGGTAGTGGGTTATTCGGTTCAAAAGAAGCGTGATGTACTTGGTGCCGTAAGTAAGGTGGGTAATGAGGAACTGACCAAAATACCGGTAGCTTCGGCTCAGGAGGCTTTGCAGGGTCGGGTTGCCGGGGTACAGGTTGCTGCACAAACCGGAGCACCGGGAGCACCTATTTCTGTCCGTATACGGGGTGCCAGTTCCATTAACTCCAGTAATGATCCGCTTTATATCGTTGATGGCATACCTGTGGAAGGTGCGTTGAATAATCTGTCACCAAACGATATTGATAACATGACCATTCTGAAGGATGCCTCTTCAGCCGCTATATACGGATCACGTGCCAATAACGGAGTAGTGTTGATCACTACTAAACAGGGTAAATCGGGGGAAGCAAAAGTGACTTATAATGCTCAGGTAGGCTTTCAAACACATGGATATCTGACACCTATGACCACTACTGCACAATACATTCAATTGTATAATGAAGCACAAACCAATGATAATTTAAACCATCCACTATTAACGGGTGCATTTGTAAAAGATTTTCCGAACGTAAATCACTTAGCCTCCATATTTCAGGTGGCACCCATTCAATCTCATGAATTATCCATTAGTGGTGGTAATGAAAAAACAACCTATCTGGTTTCCGCCAATTATTTTAATCAGGTGGGAATTCTCAATCATACCGGATACGATCGTTTCAGCATGCGATCAAATATTAATTCAGAAATAAAGAAATGGTTGCATGTGGGTCTGAATATCAGCGGTGGTATTTCAAATACCCGGGTGGTGTCAAGTTCAGGTGATGGATTTATTTCAGAAGGGGGTAGCGTGGTTCGATATGCTTACTTCAGAACCCCGGCGATACCCATACGGAATGCGGCAGGTGGTTATGTTGACTTACCTTCTGATTTTTACGGGGATCAAACCTATAACGTTTTCTTTGGTGACGGTTATAGCCCTGAAGGGTTGGCAGCCAATACAGACAGGACTTTAAAAATACAGACCTTGCTGGCTACAGGTAACGTATTAATTAATTTCCCTGCCAATATCTTTTGGAAAACAACGCTGGGAGTCGATTACAGTACTACAGGATCAAGGGAATTCGATGTGACCTGGGGTTCGGGGAATCGTATCAATAATCCTAACGCTTTAAACATTGAAAATAATACTAATGTGAACTGGACTATAAACAGCACCTTGAATCACAGCATTAAACTTGGAGAAAATAATACCCTGACTTCTTTAATCGGGGTGGAAGCAATCAAAAATTCTTCCTTTGGACTTTCAGCCAGTGATAGAAACTTCCCTACGAATGATCCTAATTTTCTTTTCATTGGTAACGGGATAGCATCGCCTCCACAGTTAACTAACGTGACAGGCAGTCAGGGTGAATCAGGGTCAAGCCTTTTATCCTATTTTGCAAACGCCAATTATAATTATGCTCAAAAGTACTATTTAGCCGGTATAATACGCCGGGACGGTTCATCCCGTTTTGTGGGAAAGAACCAGTGGGGAACATTTTACTCGGTTTCAGCAGGCTGGAACATTGATACTGAAGAATTCATGAAAGATATTCCAACTATCAGCAAACTGAAGCTTCGTGCAGGGTACGGTTCTATCGGAAATCAGAATATTGCCCTCTATGCTAACCTGGACCAGTATGCCCCTAATTATTACTATACTTTTAATGGAAATCCCATAAACGGATATGCTCAGACAAAACTAGGCAACACAGATTTAAAATGGGAAACCAGCAATCAGTTCAATGCAGGGGTAGATCTGGAAATGTTTAAGGGAGTATTTGGTGTATCGCTTGATTACTTCAACAAACTAACCACCGATATGTTGGTCATAGCACCATTACCTCCTTCCGTTGGGAATGCCTCACCATCCTTCATCAATAGCGGCAATATGCTCAATACAGGGGTTGACCTTGAATTGTTTTACCGGAAGGAATATAAAACAGGCGGATTCAATATTTCATTAAATGGAGGTTACCTCCACAATAATGTAGTCAAATTAGACGCACCAATACCGGGAGGACGGGTAAATGATGGTGTTAACGCCACTCAAACAGTAGTGGGACAACCAATCGGTGCTTTTTATCTGTATCAGGTAGCCGGTATTTTTCAGAATACAGGTGAAATACTTACTTCAGCATTTCAGGGATCCAACATTCAACCTGGTGATGTGAAGTACGTTGACCAGAATGGAGATCATGTGATTGATGCGAAAGACCGAAAATATATGGGGAGTGCCATACCTACTTTTACTGCAGGGTTGACTCTTTCAGGCCACTATTCGGGATTCGATATATCGGTATTCTTCCAGGGAGCATACGGGCAAAAAATTTATTCACAGATCAACCAGGATATAGTTGGTTTTTATCGTGGATTTAATGTAGCAGAAAGTTATTTTGTACAACACTGGACTCCGACAAATCCTTCGAATACGCAACCACGTGCTTCATGGTTAGCCGCGTCGAACAATATCAGGGCATCATCACGCTTTCTGGAAGATGGATCTTACACCCGGTTGAAAAACCTGCAAATAGGGTATACCATTCCGGGTACTAAAAAAATTAAAATTGAAAAGATACGTATATACCTTGCGGGAACTAATTTATTGACATTAACCAAATTTACGGGACTTGATCCTGAAATGACTGTCAGTACCAATTCGGCAGCCCAAGGGGATACTGCCAATGGAATTGACTGGGGAACTTATCCCGTTGCTAAAAGTTATACTTTTGGATTAAACGTAACCTTTTAAATAATTCATAATTCATAATTAATAATTGAAAATAAGAAGATTCTAGATTATCACAAGATACAAAAAATCAATTATTATTTCAATTATTTAAACTATAAAGATCATGAAAAAATTAATTTATACAGCAATTTTAGTAACTATTGGATGTGTAACTTCCTGCTCCGATTTTTTAAACGAGCAATTAAAAGTCTCATACACTTCTTCCAACTTCTATACCACGGCAGATAATGCCAGTGCAGCTGTGACGGGTATATACAACTCGCTGTATGGAAACACCCTGTGGGTGTTCGGTGATATTGCCTCCGACGATGCAGTGAATGGAGCAGGTAATGATCCGACAGATATACTGGGGATTAATGACTTTACTGCCAACAGTGCGAATGGACAATTAATAACTTTTTGGCAAGCCACCTATGAAACCATTGCCCGTGCAAATAATGCTATCTTTTATATTGCACCGATGACCATTGATGCGACTCTCCGTGATCGGTTAGTGGGAGAGGCCAAATTTTTAAGGGCATATTCCTATTTCAATCTGGTGAATGTTTTTGGAAAGGTGCCCCTGAAACTATTGCCCCAACTTACCTCAGCAACCATCAATGTACCTTTGAGTGAAGTCCCTGCAATTTATGCACAAATTGAAAAAGATTTAACGGAAGCAGCCGCAGTGTTACCACCTTCTTCTGCTACGGACAGGGGTAGGGCTACCAAGGGTGGCTAAAGTTGATTTATACGAAAAGAAATACGCCGAATGCCTGACAAATATTCAGGCACTGGAAAATCTGAACCAGTATAAATTGCTAAGTAACTATGCGAATCTCTTTAAAGCAGGGGCAGAAGATAGTACGGAAGTTATATTCGGACTTCGGTTCAGTAATTCTATTTCTGCTGTGGGTAATATATTAAATGTTGATTTTTCACCTTCTATCGAAGGAGGTTATTTCTTTGATGCACCAACCCAAAGCTATGTTGATGCTTTTACAGATAAGACACTTGCAGGAACTGATGATCCACGGCTGGATGCTTCAATTGGAAGGGATGGGAAGCCCTGGTTTAATAATAAACTTTTTTCAGCTTCCTGGTCACCGGCAACCGGTTATCTGGTAAAAAAATATGATGAGGATTCGATATTCACTAAACCACAGGACAGAACAACCTATGTACCGAAAAGCAGGTCGTTGGTACCTTACCATTATATGCGCTATGCCGATATTTTACTCATGAAAGCGGAAGCATTGAATGAATCGGGAGGTGCCGGTGCAGCTATTGAATTGAACAAAGTACGTGCCCGTGCTGGTTTAGCACCCACTATCGCTGCCTCACAAACTGATTTGAGGACAGTGATCATGAACGAACGTCGCAAAGAACTGGGTTTTGAATTCCATCGCTATTTCGACTTGATGCGCTATGGACAATCCGTGGCAGAAGCAGCCTTAGGAACCGGCTTCAGCTTTACAAAAAACCGTTACTTTCCAATTCCTCAACTGGAACTGGATACTAACACAGCTTTAAAATAAATAACTCTCAATTATACAAACAACTATTAATACAAAAAATCATGAAAACGAATCTATTTAAAAATGCATTTATTGCATGTGCATCGTTCATTCTTCTTACAGCTGTATTTACCGGCTGTAGTTCGAATAACAGTCCAGCCCCGGTAACAGCTGATCAGACTAAACTGACAGCATTGTCTGACTCATGTACTGCTTTATTAGCCACTGCTACCGGTAATTATCCTGCGGCATCTATTACAACTTTTCAGACGGTGCTTACATCCGTTAAAACAGCAGCGGCAGTTTCAGGTATAACACAGTCGGCCGTTGACAATTTAGTGATCCAGTTAAGGGCTGCTAAAGTAGCATTTATGGCAACAGCACTAGCAGCAATTCCTGCCGGTTCTACAACATTTGCCTTGAAATTTGATGAAGGTACAGGTACCCAGTTAACGACTACCGGAAATAAGGCCTGGACGGCAGTATTAATGGGTGGTCCAATTGCAGGACATACCGGTTTGCCAACATTTGTGACAGGTCATAAGGGAACAGGATATGGTATGCATTTTGGGCTGGGATCACATTTGGAAATCAGCAACTTTACTCCCGCTGACTTGGTTAAAAGCCAATTGTCAATTTCAGTTTGGGTAAAAACCGATACGCTATATGATAATAACTACATTATTTCCTATAATACGTATCATACTTGGAAATTCCAGTTACAAGGAGCAGGAAAACCTTTCTTTACATTTGCTTCTACAGCAGGTATTCTCGATGCAGATGACCATGATGGTGGTTCAGTTACTAATGCAACGTGGACTCACCTGGTTTTAAGCCTGGATTTAACTGCCGGTACTGAGACTTTTTACATAAATGGTGTAAGCCAATGGAAGTGGATTTACGGACCAGCTGATTCTGATACCAATAAAACCAAGAAATTCTTAACAGGAACATTAGTTCCACCAACTGTTGCCACACCTCTGGAGATTGGACTTGATTTTCCTATAGGTACTCCTCTTCCAACATCTTATGGCAACATAAGTTATTTTAAAGGTTCGTTGGATGATCTTGAATTCTATAATATAGCGTTAACTGATGGTCAGGTAGCCGGTCTATATAACAGTGAAAAATAAGTAAAAGCTGGTCTTTTATAATCTTTAAAAGGGACTTGTCTTAGTAATAAGTCAGGTCCCTTTGTTTTTTAAATCATTAGATAATTTTTAAAATATATCTGGTAATGAACCATTAATACTATTACTCTGATTCAAACAATTGCATATCGTCGCACTTTCACATTATCATATCAACAAATCAACATCTAACCACATCATGCTCCGCCATACCCTGAAATATGTTATCCTGTTTTTTACCATGGGCATTTCTGCCCAACAGGTATCAGATCATCCCTGGTGGAAAGAAACAGTCTTTTACCAGATTTATATGCCCTCCTATCAGGATAGTGATGGCAATGGTGTAAGTGATTTTAACGGCATGACTTCCCGTCTGGGTTATCTTCAGTCATTAGGTATCAAAGGCATTTGGCTCACTCCGTTTCTTTCTTCCCCAAAAGTGGATAACGGGTACGATGTAGCCGATTATTATCAGATAGATCCGGTGTATGGTACGGCTAATGATTTCAGTAAATTTTTGAACGAAGCCCATAAGCGTGGAATAAAAGTCATTATGGATATGGTGCTCAACCATACCTCCACCGACAGCAAATGGTTCCGCGAATCCCGTAAATCGAAGGATAACCCCTACCGCAAGTATTATATCTGGAAAGATAAACCCAATAACTGGGAATCCTTTTTTGGAGGAGGAGCCTGGAAATTAGACTCTATAACCAACCAGTATTACCTCCATAAGTTTGATGTCCGTATGGCCGACCTGAACTGGTCGAACCCCGCGGTTATAAAAGAAATACAGAAAGTACTCCGCTTTTGGCTGGAGAAAGGCATTGATGGATTCCGCTTCGATGTCATTAACTTCCTGAATACGGATGATATTACCACCGATAATCCTGCTAAAGATGGGAAACTGCAGACTGTTTATAATATCAATCAACCGGGTGTAAAAAAAGCCATATCTATTATCCGCTCTACTGTCAACGAGTACAAAGATCGCTTTACGATTGGTGAAATAGGGAGTGATCAGATTGATATACTTAAGCAATACCAGTCGCCTCAACTATTGGATGTGGTGTTCAACTTTAACTTCGGGAGTATACCGGCATTTTCTGTTGAACGTCTGTTTAATGAATTGCAAAGTATGGAGCATACTATGCCCGGGTATCCAACACTTTTCTATGGAAGCCATGATAATCCACGGATAATGAATAGACTTGCCGGAGGGGATATAGAAAGGGCGAGGGCACTGGCGGTTCTTATGCTCACTGCCAAAGGAGTACCCTTTATCTATTACGGGGAAGAAACCGGCATGGAAAATATTACAGCTGATTCCTATGATGAAATAGCCGATATTCAGGGTAAAACCTTTTACAAACTGACTATTGATGCAGGGAAGACACCGGCAGAAGCACTGCTGGACGCGAATAATCATAACCGGGACAAATCACGTAGCCCTATGCAATGGGATAACAGCATGAATGCCGGATTTACGACTGGTAAGCCCTGGATAAAGCTGAATGAGATTTACCGGGAAGTAAATGTCAGTAAGGAATTGCAACAGAAAAATTCCTTGTTGAATACTTATAAATCTCTTTTAGCATTGCGGAATACGGAAAAAACACTTCAATATGGAAGCTATGATAAACTGGAAAGAAACAACAATGCTATTCTTTTCACCCGGTCGTATAAGGATACTAAAATAACCGTCATTATAAACTTTGGCACAGAAATGAGTGTTGATATTCCAGCAGGAGCAAAAATTCTTATGGGGGATAAAACACTAAAACCGAATGAATTCCTGATATATCGAACAACTTCTTTAAAGTAATAAGTAATGGGAAATAAATAGTGTACTATTATTTTAAATAAAACTTCTTCAACCATCAGCACTATCACCCTCTCCTTGGGAGAGGGCAGGGGGAGAGGTCAGATTTCAAGAAGAATAAAACAAGACATTATATTGTTTCACGTACTTAAATTTTAAATAAACAATAGCCTGATAAATTACAACTATAAAAATGAAACGAACTCTATTTCTTACTCTTTTTATTGGAACTCTTCTGGCAGCTTATGCACAACAGGTTTCCATACCCAGGATAGATCTGATGCACAATATGCCTGCTCCCTATGTCATGCGTGACTGGAAAAAGGTTGCGCTTAATTATGACAATTTTGTTTTCGATACTTCCAAAACGGGTACTTATTTACCTATTTCGAATGTCAGTACAGGCAATGGAATCAATTATCCAACCCTGAGAACAATTCGTATGGATTCTTATGTTGGTCAAGGCGATCATGGCCAGGTGGCCGAAGCCATTAACATTATTCCCTCTGTGGTGGGAGCATCTCTCGTGGGGGTTGATAAATCGGCCCAGGCAACTGTAAATTGGGTGGTGAAGGTAAAGGACTTTTTCAACCGGCAAAACGGACAGAATGTCTATCTGAACAATTATTCTGCCGGTACCGGTAGTGACTGGTGGTATGAGATAATGCCCAGTGTCTATTTCTATCAGTTGTATTCTATCTATCCTACCATTGATCCCGATTTCCCGACTCAATTTACCACCATTGCCGACAGGGAATTCGGGGTGCTGAATAAGCTGGGTGGTACTATCCGACCCTGGAATCCACCAAACATGAACTACCGGGCTTTTAATCTGCTAACAGGTGTCCCCAATGCCACCAGTGTACCTGAACCCGAAGCTGCAGGCTCCATTTCCTGGCTGATGTATCAGGCATATGTCCAGACCGGTAATTTCAAATACCTGCAAGGTGCTGAGCTGGCACTTGACTTCCTGCAAACCTGGACCAATAATCCTTCGTATGAAATACAACTGCCATATGGCATTGCTACTGCAGCCCGAATGAACGCCATAGAAGGAACCAACTATAATATCCTCAAATTTTTGAACTGGACTTTTTCTGCAGGCCAGGGAACATTACGGGCATGGGGTACTATAGTAGGAAACTGGAACGGATACGATGCCTCCGGATTAATAGGCGAAGCCAATGATGGTGGCAATGATTATGCTTTCTGCATGAATGGCTTTCAGCATGCTTCTGCACTGGCACCGGTAGCTAAATACGATAAAAGATTCTCACGCGCTTTGGGCAAATGGATTTTAAACCTTGCCAATGCAAGTCGCTTATACTACCGGAATGCCCTGCCTCAGGCCAATCAGGAACCGGCCAGTTTCGCCTGGTCCCTTCAGAATGATACGGCAGCCTGTATTCCGTACGAGTCGATGAAACAAACCCTGAATGGCGTTTCCCCGTTTGCTACGGGTGATGCTATTGGTGGTGGGGGAGCAGCTACCAACCTTGCGCTATACAGTGGTTCGAGCGTAGGATATCTGGCATCTATTATCTCAACCACGAATGTTACAGGAATACTCCAGGTTGATTTAAACAAGACTGATTTCAGGGGGGATAAGACCTATCCTGCTTACCTATACTACAATCCGACTGCTGCATCGCAATCTGTCCAACTCACCCTGCCTGCCGGCAATTTCGATGTATATGATGCCATAACAGAGAAAGTACTGAATACGAATGTCGGTGGAATTATCAGTTTCAACATACCATCGGATAGTGTACGTCAGTTGGTGGTATATCCCACCGGGAATACTCCTCTCGTAAAAGGCAGGCTTCGGTTTGTGAATGGTCGTGTGATCGATTACCATGTCGGGTATAATTATGCTAACCCGTTACGGATAAAGGCATTCTCAGTATCCGATTCCCTTGTCCAGAAATTGAATACGCTCGCACTATATTGTCTTCCTGAAAATAATGTAACGGCAAACCCATCCTTTCAATGGTACCAGAATAACCTGCCGGTTGCTACCACCACAACAGGTAACTATACCTGGACTGCACCCGCCACACCGGGATTCTATCAGTTGTCGTGCAAGGTGTCTGAAAACGGCGATACGGTTACTTCGGCTTCCTTTCGGGTGAATGTGGTGAATCAACTCGTGGCTGTCCCTGTTATCTCGGATATCACCTTTTCAGCTAAGATGCCTTTTGACCTCAACGCTACAGTGACTGCTTCGGCTGTTCTCAACACTCAGCAAGTGACCTATTCGTGGAATTCCATTTATGGATCCGTTACCAATAACCTGACTGCTACCCCCACCTGGAATCTTCCCAATGGGCCCGGAGTATTTACCATTACCCTGACAGCAACGAATACCTCAGGGTCAACATCCTTTACAAAAGCTGTGTTGGTAAAAGATTTTACACAGCTCCCTGAACCGACTCCGTTGATTTATTATCCCTTCAACGGTGATACGAAAAACTATGCTCAAAATGCCTATAACGGGGTTTCGGTGAATGCCGTGCCAACTTCCGGAGCTAACGCGATAGTCAACGACGCTTAT
>Ga0302208_10000327_pt1 | contig 24294 bp, 18 predicted proteins | sample II_Fen_E2_3_FD_194577 | JGI IMG/M metagenome (GOLD analysis project Ga0302208, IMG submission 194577) | Peat permafrost microbial communities from Stordalen Mire near Abisko, Sweden - II_Fen_E2_3 | ecosystem: Environmental > Terrestrial > Soil > Wetlands > Permafrost | place: Sweden: Abisko...
AAACTACGAATTATGAACTATGAATTAAAAATTATGAATCAATGTCGTTTAGATAAGGATTCGCACACAGAATACACGGATTAGACGAAAAAACACAGAATAGAAATCCCATTTAAAATGCACATTATCAAAAATAGAATAATCAAATCAACTTTGCATGTTCTGTAAAATCTGTGTATTCTGTGTGCCTAACTAAACGACATTGAATTATAAATTATGAATTCCAAACTACGAATTATGAACTATGAATTAAAAATTATGAATTATCCTCCGTTTATTGTTCCGCTTTAGGCAATACTACGGTAAATGTAGTTCCCCGGTTGAGTTCGGTGCTAAACGAAATAATTCCACCCGATAGTTCAATAATATTCTTGGCAATAGCCAGTCCCAGTCCCATACCGGTGTTTTTAGTTGTGAAGTTGGGGATGAACAGTTTGTTTTGAATGTCGGGTTCTATCCCTGCACCATTGTCGGTAACGCTTATGGCTATTTGTTCGTCGGCCTGAAGTGCAACTGCCACTTCTCCCGTCCGATCTGAGGGTATAGCCTGAATGGCATTTTTTATCAGGTTGTTGAATACCTGCACCAGTTGTTCGGGGTCGGCATATACAAATACTTCGCTTTCGGGTCCCTCATAGTTTATTTCTATCTGCTCATGGTTGTTGGCAAAGAGCTGAACCACCGAATAGAGTTTGGATGCAATATCCACCCGTTCGAAGTTGGCTTCGGGCATGCGTGCAAAGTTGGAAAACGTGCCGGCAATGCGCGATAAGTTATCTATTTGTTCAATCAGCATTACGGCCGATTTATCAAAATAGTCGTCGAACCTACTGTCGTTCATCTTTTTCGTTCGCTGCAGTTGTTGGATGGTAAGCTTCATGGGCGTCAGTGGGTTGTTTATTTCATGCGCCACCTGTCGCGCCATCGATTTCCAGGCCGATTCTCGTTCGGATTTAGCAAGAAGTTGTGCACTTTTTTCCAGTTCGTCCACCGTGCGGTTATACTGAATTACCAGTTGACCGACTTCATCATTGAGCGTATAATCAATTTTTTCGTTTCTGCGACCCAGGCGCATTTCCCGCAGTTTATCTTCCAGTACGCTGAGTGGTGCCGACAATTGTTTTCCTATAATCAGACTTAAGAATATGGCCAGTATAATTATGATAAGATAAATATGGATGATCACCGCCAGAAAGCTTTCAATTTCGCTTCGTATCTCACCCTGACTGAAAAACTGAGGAACTGCAATGTAGCCTATTTGCAAATAATCGCCGTTGTAAAAATCGGTATAGCCGGTCAGGTAGTTCAGTTTTCCGATATGTTCGTATTGATTTACGTTGGCGTTGGGTGTAAAATAAGGTTTTGTCGAAATTCGGTTGCTTATCAGCTTTTTGTTGAAAATGAGAGGCTGCGAACTCCCGATAAGTACACCATGATTGTCGTACACATGAATGTCGGTATGATAAATGTACGAAAGGTCTTGTAGGTCGAAGTTTAATACTTGCGTATTTTGGGCATTCAAATCCTGATTCCAGTAATACATATCCTGCAATGCCTTTTGAATAAAGCTTTTTTTGTTTTCCAGATTGGCTATCTGTTCTTCCTGATATTTTTTTTGAATAAAATTCACTGATACGTAGAAGATGCCTACAAAGCTCAGAATAAGCAATGCAATAAAGGTGTACTGAAATTTAGCAATTAAGCCCAGCCGATAGTTTCCTCTGGTTTTCAGAATAAGGAATACCCAGATGATAAGCCAGCTGAGAACAAAATAGCCCAGAAAAGTGTAAACAAAATAGAGTAAATAGTTGGTCGGACTATGTGGTTGCTGCTCGGTGATTACAATATAACTTTTGCCGTTTGACGTATAGATATATTGCATCTGACCTTTGTAATTGATGCTGAAAAAATCGGTTTTACGCTGAGGTATCCAATTGTTGTCTTGCGGAAAATCGAACTTACCGGCCGAATACACCAGTTTTTTATGTTCATACTTTGCAATGGCAATGTTTAGCTGAGTCTGAATGTCGGGCGAAGAAGCGATAAGCAGGTTCGGAAAACTATAACTTTTAAAATTTTTGCGGGGGTAAAACTCCATGAAAAAGAAAAGCGAATCGCCTCTGACATAGTTTGACGAAAATTTACCAATGTACGACATATTATTTTCATTGGACGGTACGCTGTAGAAATGCGTGTTTTTCAGCTGCGAACCGGTATTGTCGATAAATTGAATATACTCGGTATACAAATTGGAATGCTTGGGTGCTACGCTTAAACGCATATCGTATTTGTTCCAAAAACCGCGCAGGTACATCTTGTTCAGATATTCATTGGCCGAAGCCAGTGAATCTTTTTTGGTAATCAGCAGGCCGATTCTTCTATCGTTGATGATTTTGAAATTCAGTTCTTCCAACATGATGTCGCCTATTCTGTCATTCTCGGTATTGCCGCTGATCAGGATGTTTTGAGCAAGTACTTTGTATTTCCCGTATTTCTTTTGATTATTTAGAAATAAAGAGTTGAATACTAAAAAGGCCGTAAATAAAAAAGCCCAAAAAGCCAGAAATCCGGAGTAGTTCTTGTGCCTGCGCGAAATAAACGGGAGGTAAAATGACAGCCATAATACAAGGAAGGAAATACTTAGCTGTAAAGAAATTTCAGGGAAAAATACTGTGCAGCTGATGTATAGTATAAGTGTGAGCCCGCAGTCAACCACAAAAGCTTGTTTTAGCTTATGCTTTGCTTTATACCAGTTGTGGGTTTTGAAAAACAACAAAGATAAACCGATGCCCCATAATAAGAGTAATATATGAATCCAGGCTGTGACGATGGATAAATCTTTAAAGCTTAATATATTCAACTGAAAACTGGAATGGTATATAAGGCCACTCAAGATATGGTAAAGCAAAATGAAATACAAAAGGTAAATGAACTGTAAGAATATATGGCTTAGCTGCGACTTGAATAAATTGATGCTTGTATAGAAATAAAACAGATATATACTGGCAAGAATAAAACCGGTTACTACGGTCAGGTGGCTGATAGATGCCAGTATCGTGTTTGATGCGTACTGAAAAGGAGTGAATAGTTTGTTCTGGAACAATAACGAAGGAAAGTTGAAATACAAACAGAGGCCGAATATAATTCCAACAAGAAGAGCCAGTAACGAAAACTCTTTGAGTTTAAGTGTTTTTTTGTTTAAAAAGTAAGGAGTTCTGCCGTAGATAATAAGCAGAATAATGAATGCCAGCGTGAAAACAACCAGCCCGGCAAGTCCCCAGTTTTCGTTATAGATAGGAGCTTTGGGTTCTATGAGGGTGAACAGATAGTTGCCGTGTGAGCAAAAAACAGCATGTTTATCAGTTTTATTTCCAACAGCAATTTGTACTTGTTTATCAATTTTAAACCCGTCAGCAAAGTTATTTATCAGTTCTTTGTTTTCGTAGGGGTAATTATTTTTTATGTTGACTAATGCTAATAGTTTTGTAGAGCCGGAATAAATAATTCGGCTTACACATTGGGCATTGGGTAGTTGGGTGTAGTGCCAGTCGGTAGAGTCGGGGAGTGATAGGTTGCTTATGTCTAAATGATTGTCAGACCAGAAAACCAAACCCCTTTTGTTGAATACATAATAAGAGATATCATTGTTGCCAAACTGAAAGCGACTTAATGAATCGATAGATGATTGATTCAAAATTTCTTTCATCGAGTTCAGGGTTTTTGCAGCCAGCGTTTCCTTCTTTAAAAGCTCTTTTTGGAAACGTTCAATGTTGACCGGGTGCTTTGGCGATTCCTGATAAAAATAATTGCATACCAATCCTAAGGCAGCAGTAAGTGTAAAAGCAAAAAATAAGAATAAGTTAACCGGTTTTCGTTGGGTTGATTGCATTTTATTTTTATCTGGTATATAGTTACAAGAAAATAGTTACGAGTTACAAGACTGTTTATCTGAATATGATCTACTAAAAACAGATCATTGAGTTGCTAGTGCAAATTAGTAGCTAAAAAAATAGTCCGTAGGACTTACATATCCATAGAATAAACGGCTATGTATGTTTATTGTCCGTAGAGCTTGTCCCGATCTGTCGGGAACATTTACCTTGTTTATCCCCTACGGGGAATTGGTTGTGTCTGTTTTCATTTTCTATTGATATGTATTCCCTACGGGAAATAACTCATTATAAATAGAATGTGTCTGTGTGCAACTCCTGATTCGCATTATTATTGATTATGTATCACCACATCATCATATCACCACATCATCACATCATCACATCATCCCATCATCCCATCACCCCATCATCACATCTCCACATCATCCCATCATCCCATCATCCCATCATCATATCATCCCATCATCCCATCATCCCATCATCATATCACCCCATCATCACATCTCCACATCATCACATCTCCACATCACCACATCACCCCATCATCACATCATCACATCATCACATCATCACATCATCACATCACCCCATCATCACATCTCCACATCATCACATCTCCACATCACCACATCACCCCATCATCACATCATCACATCATCACATCATCACATCATCACATCACCTCATCATCACATCACCACATCATCCCATCACCACATCATCACATCATCACATCAACATCATCACTCATGGTGGTAAGGTTCTCCTTTTAAAATAGTCATGGCCCGATAGAGCTGTTCAACAAATATCAACCGGATCATTTGATGCGAGAAAGTCATAGCCGAGAGCGATATCTTTCCATTGGCACGTTGATAAACCCTCTCGGAGAAACCATACGGTCCGCCAACAACAAAAATCATGCGTTTGTGCGACGCCAGCATTTTTTTTGAAATAAATTCGGAAAACCCCATCGAACTGTATTGTTTTCCTTTTTCATCCAGAAGGATAACTTCATCGTTAGTTTCAAGCTGTTTTAGTATCAGGTCGGCCTCTTTTTCCTGCTGTTCGGCGATGGATAAATTTTTTGTGTTTTTTAGTTCCGGAATTACAGTCAAATCAAATGGTATATAATATTTGAGCCTATTCTGGTATTCGTCCTGAAGTTTGATCAGATGCGGATTTGTTGTCTTTCCTACCGTTAATAATATTATTTTCATGCGTTTAGTTATTTTTCTCCTTTTGGCTCGCTATTTGTGCGAAATAAAAATCAACCGAAATATTTGGTTGCAACAAATTAATTAATGTACTTTTGCAGTACAGATTTCATAAACCAGTGCAAATATGGCATTTTTTGAGGAGAAATCATTTCTATTTGAAAAATGTTTTTTGTGTAAATCCGAATAAAATGAAAACAATTAAATTTTTCTTTTTATGTGCTGTTGTTTTTTGCGCTATCCCTTTGGTAGATGCTCAAACAGCTGAGGTTCCTTCGAATATTATTGCTGCTCTGAATGATGGTGATGCAGGTCAACTTTCATCTCATTTAAATACAAATGTAGAGCTTGTTATTGATAATAAGAATGATGTGTTTAGCAAGCAACAAGCCACGGGAATTATTGCAGATTTTTTCAGAAAGAACCGAGTTAATAATTTTCAATTGTTACACAAAGGTAATAAAGATGCGGCCAGTTTTGCTATTGGAATCCTAAAAACATCCACCGGTAGTTTTCGTGTATACGTATTAACCCGCAAAAATGAAATTCAACAACTCAGAATTGAGCCTTCTAATGAATAACGATTTCGAACAACTTATTTCACTTTGGTTTGCCGAAGATATTGGTGACGGCGACCATACAACTCTTTCTTGTATTCCGGCCACAGCGATCGGAAAATCACAATTAATAATTAAAGAACCCGGTGTTTTGGCTGGTGTGGATGTAGCGCGGGAGATATTCCGGGCTTTTGATTCAGAACTTGTCATGACCACTTTTATTCACGATGGGGCGGATGTAAAACCCGGCGATGTGGCTTTTGTTGTAGAAGGAAAAGTGCAGTCGCTTTTGCAAACGGAGCGTTTAATGTTGAATATAATGCAGCGCATGAGTGGTGTAGCCACCCGAACGCGTGAGTATGTAAAAGCGCTTGAAGGAACTAAAACCCGCGTGCTCGATACCCGTAAAACAACTCCCGGTCTTCGCTTACTGGAAAAAGAAGCCGTGAAGATTGGTGGGGGAGTGAATCATCGTATTGGCTTATATGATATGATTTTGTTGAAGGATAATCATGTCGACTTTGCTGGTGGGATAGATAAAGCTATCTTTCGGGCTAAAGAGTATTTAAAAGAAAACGGGAAAAAACTAAAAATAGAAATTGAGGTGCGTAACTTTGATGAGTTAGCACAAGTGTTGGCTGTCGGGGGAGTAGACCGGATTATGCTGGATAATTTTAGTCCTGAAAATACTCGTAAGGCTGTCGAAATTATTGCCGGAAAATATGAAACGGAATCATCGGGTGGTATTACTTTCGATATGCTGAAAGCTTATGCCGACTGTGGTGTCGATTTTATTTCTGTAGGAGCATTAACTCATTCAATCAAAAGCCTGGATATGAGTTTTAAGGCGGTGTAAAAACTGGTTATTCATGAGCGTTTGTTCATGATAACTTTATATATACAAAAAGCGATTGGTTCCATGGAGCCGATCGCTTTTCAGTTTTTAGCTGTTTTATACCACATGCTACATTTTACTTCTCGTGGTTTGTGGGTAAAAATCCCTGTTCCTGTAATACTTTCAAAAACTTATCGGAAAAGAACTCGTTGTTTTTACGCGAGTAACGAATGTCGGTAAATACCTGCGCCAGGGTTTCTTTATTGTTTTCGGCTACAAATTGTTTGTAGAATTCGCTGTTTTCTTTTTCGGCGTAAAGCTCATCAATGTCAGTGGGGGTAAAGTCGTGGTACGTTTCGTAATGAACTACGGCTTTTAACGGCAATCGGTCAGTCTGTTCGGGTGTTTCGGCTGGATAGCCAAGTGTGATAGTTGTAATTGGTACCACTAACCGGGGAAGCTTTAGAGTGTCGATGATTTCACGAGCATTGTAGGTTGTGGTTCCCAAATAACAGATTCCTAATCCTACACTCTCGGCTGCTATGCAGAATGTCTGAGCAGCTAAAAGCGTGTCTACGACCGTTGCCATAAACGATTGAAAATTGTCGTATCCCGGATCGGCCTGACGTTGTTCGCACCATTGGGAAAACCGGTTGTAATCGGCACAAAATGTAAGAACAACGGGAGCCTGTTTGATCATCGGTTGGTTGAAATGCGCTGGTGCAAGCTGTTCTTTGATTCCTTTGTCGGTAGTAACTACTATGCTATAGGCTTGCATATTGCCTGTATTGGAGGTGCGACAGGCTGCTTCGAGTAGCTGAGTCAGTATTTGTGTGTCGACAGCTTGATCGGTATATTTACGAATGCTGCGGTGTTGATTAAGTAAGTTGAGCATAATTATATTGATAACGGATTAAGAGATGGATTTTGCTGCAAAGATACTGTTTTTACGATGGGGTTGCAAGTATAACGCAAAAGAGAAAACCCGAAGCTGTTTTAAGCTGGGTTTTCTCTTTTGTTTGGAAAAGTAATCTATAAATGATCTGTAATCAATGGGTTTTAGAGTACTCCCTGAGCTAACATAGCTTTTGCTACTTTCAGAAATCCTGCAACATTGGCACCTTTCATATAGTTGATATAACCATCAGCTTCGCGACCGTTCTTTACGCATTGATCATGAATATCGCTCATGATCTGATGAAGTTTTGCGTCCACTTCATTTGCTGTCCAGGATAGGTGCATGGCATTTTGAGTCATTTCTAATCCCGATGTAGCTACTCCACCTGCATTCACTGCTTTGCCGGGACCATACATGATTTTATGGTTTAAGAATAATTCAATTGCTTCGGGTGTACATCCCATGTTTGATATTTCGCCAACGCAGATTACGCCATTTTCAATCAGTTGTTTTGCATCTGCTTCGTTTAATTCGTTTTGTGTTGCACAAGGCAGTGCTATGTCAACCTTCAGCTCCCATGGACGACGATTCGGAACAAATGTAGCTCCGAACTTTTCGGCATAAGGAGAAACAATGTCATTGCAAGTAGCACGCAAGTCAAGCATGTAGTCAATTTTTTCGCCGGAAATACCTTTTTCGTCATATATGTATCCGTCAGGTCCGGAGATCGAAACTACTTTAGCTCCTAATTCGGTTGCTTTTGTAACCGCACCCCAAGCTACGTTCCCAAAGCCTGAGATAGCAATGGTTTTACCTTTAAGGCTAAGCCCTGCTGTTTCGAGCATTTGTTTTACAAAGTATAACCCTCCGAATCCTGTTGCTTCCGGGCGAATAAGCGAACCTCCGAACTCAAGATTTTTTCCGGTTAATACTCCGGTGTTTTCGTGAGCCAGCTTGCGATACATGCCGTATAAATAACCTATTTCGCGACCGCCAACACCTATGTCACCAGCAGGAACATCCGTTTCCGGACCAATATAACGCCAAAGTTCCACCATGAAAGCCTGACAGAAACGCATAACTTCAGCATCCGATTTTCCTTTGGGGTTGAAATCCGATCCGCCTTTGGCACCTCCCATAGGTAGTGTGGTTAATGCATTTTTAAATATCTGCTCGAAACCCAAAAATTTGAGAATGGAAGGATTCACTGATGGGTGAAATCTTAAACCTCCTTTGTAAGGCCCTATCGCGTTGTTGAATTGTATCCGATAACCCAGGTTTACCTGAACATCACCACGATCATCTACCCAGGGAATTTTAAACGTGAAAATCCGATCGGGTTCAATCAGGCGTTCGGCAATCTTTGCTTTTTCAAATTCAGGATGTTCGTTGTATACATCTTCAATAGTACTCAACACTTCACGCACTGCCTGTAAATACTCATTTTCGCCCGGGTGTTTTGCCTCTAGCGACTGCATTAACTTTTCAATAATCATATTAAATAGTTTTAAAATGGATGGGAAAATATATTTGTTTTATCTTGTAAATAATCAATTTTCTGTTATGATATCGACTTTGTGTTGTCAAATAGAAAGTGTGTTTTCTTATATTAACTATGAACTGTCTGAGTTTCTGATCAAAAAGATAATCAATAGAACTTGTTTGTGTCATTTAGATTGTGGTACAAGTTTAGAGCTTTTATTTCTTATAATCAAATAAATTAGACAATTTTATTACTAAAATTTGAGGTGTGTTCCATGTTTCATTATTGTTATTAGCTCGGATGATTGTAATTTGCTATTTATTAGTTCATTGTGTGGAACTTGAGTTGCAAGGTTATTCTTCATCAATCTTGTTACTTTTGTCTGTTCGTATCATTGTTGTTGGTTGACTGATAGGCTATTTGAACCTCAGTTTCGGTTTTTGATTTTATAACTTATACGCATTCGGCTTCGCCAATAAATTTTCGTATCTTTGCACCCACGCCAAAACTGCCTTATAATGAGGGGCGAAAAACAGATTCTGAGTTTATAATTAATGTTTTTTCGGTGAAAAAGATAACTTTATTTGTAGTTTTTTTATTTGTAATTGTTTCTGTTTTTGGACAAGTAGCTCCGAATTACAGATTTGTGAAAACATGGCGTGTTACCGATCGCTTTGCAACAGTTGATTCGGTTCCCGTAGATACAATGCACTTAAATTATCAAATCTCCAATCCCATAGACCGCTTTAGTATTGCCAATTCGTATAATGGTAATATGGGTTCGCCTATTCAATCCAAATTGTATTTTGATCGTCCGGAAAATACTGATTTTATTTTTGCAAATTCTTATTATCCATATTTGATGAATGTGCAGCATGCCACATTCTACAATACGAAAACTCCTTATAGTAATCTGGATTATAATACGGGAGGTACAACTTACCGGTCTGAAGACCATATTAAATTTCTATTTACAGCCAACGCAAATAAAAAATTAAATTTTGGTACGACGCTTGACTACATATATGCCGTTGGTGAATATAATAATCAGTCGGTTAAACGATTTTCTGGATCGTTATTCGGAAGCTATCAGGGAAAGCATTATACGGCTATCGGAGTATTGTCGACCAATAATCTGAGTAACTACGAAAACGGAGGTCTTGCCGATAGTTCAAATATAACATCGCCCGTAGGTTTAGCAACCAAGGATATCCCGACCCGAATTGTAGGATTCTCTAACTATAAAGAAACTCAGCTTTTCTTTAATCATAGTTATAGTGTAGGGATTGAAAGAGCTGTTCGTATTAACGAAGATTCAGTACGTATGGATTATGTTCCGGTTACCCGATTTGCTCATACCTTGAAGTATGAGGATCAACGAAAGAGGTATTATGAAAATGCTGTTGTTGGAGCTCCTTTTTATTCGCATACATACCTTCCTGCTTCGTATAAAAGTACCAATGATACTTCAGCGCTAAAAACTCTGACAAATACTTTTTCGGTGAGCATGGCCGAAGAGTTTAATAAGTGGATGAAATTTGGTTTGACAGCGTTTATCGAAAATGAGGTTCAAAACTATACCTACAATGCAGATTCGTTATTGTTTGTAAATCATATGGCTAAATCATCAACTAAGATTGGTGGTGTTCTGTCTAAACAACAGGGACGGCTTTTTAAATATAATATACTTGGTGAAATGAGCTTACTGGGTTATAAAGCGGGTGATTTTAGGTTGTCCGGTAATATAGGGGGCTTTTTCAGGTTGTGGAATGATAGTGTTGTATTAGCAGCTAATGGTTTTATTAGGAGTGATAAGCCATCTTATTTTATGGATCATTACGAATCGAATCATTTCCGTTGGAGTAATAATTTTGACAATATTTACAGAACACATGCCGGAGGTACTTTCTCGATTCCGACACGCTCTTTTTCGTTGAACGTTTCGGTCGAAAATATTACGAAATATGTTTATTTCAATTCACTGGCTCTGCCTGCCCAGTTTACCGGCAATATTCAGGTGTTATCTGCCAACCTGAAAAAAGATTTTCATGCCGGAAAATTTACGCTGGAGAATAATGTTGTTTATCAGGTAAGTTCGGAGCCCGGAGTATTGGCTCTGCCTAATTTGGCTCTTTATCATAATCTGTATTATAATGCTTTGTGGTTTAAAGTGCTGAGTATGCAAATCGGAACCAGTGTTCGCTATCATACTTCGTATTATGCACCATCGTATATGCCTGCAACCGGACAGTTTTACAATCAGTCGATCACTAAGGTAGGAAACTTTCCGGTGCTTAACGCTTATGTGAATTTCCATTTGAAACGTACACGTTTCTTCCTTGAATATTATCACATTAATCAGAAATTTGCAAATGATGCTTATTTCTCTATGCCTAATTATCCGATTAATCCGGCAACTATGAAAATGGGTGTTTCATGGAACTTTTATGATTAATGTTGCTTAACCGTAGTTCAACTACTTACTAGGAATTTCTTACATGATGAAAAAAATACAAATAGGAATAGGACTGGCAATGCTGGTTATTTTATTTGGGGTCATTGTGTTTGTGCGTCAAGGAAAGACAAAAGCCCGTGATTTGCCTAAGATTCTAGAATCAGGCAGACTTACGGTGGTGACTGATAGCAGCAGTATTGGCTTTTCAATCAAGGGAGATAGTGTGTTCGGGCTACAATATGAAATTGTAAAAGCTTTTGCCGATACAATGGGACTTGAATTAGTCATAACCGAAAAGCATGATACAAAGGCTTGTATGGAGGGTCTGATAAATGGCGATTATGATATTGTTGCCAGTTTTATTCCGGTTACTACTGAGTGGAAAAGCGATGCTTTGTTTACAAAGCCATTTTTTACATCGCGACAAGTTCTTGTACAGCAAATTAATGGAGATTCGACCGCTAAAACCAAAATTAAAAAGCTGGCTGATCTGGCTAACGAAACAATTTATATTCCTGAAAACTCTCCGTACGGGATGCGGATCAGACATCTTTCCGACGAAATTGCTGCTCCAATTAATATTTTGGAAATGAAAGACGTGAGTGCTGAGCGAATGGTGCATCTGGTGGCTTTGGGAAAAATAAAATACACGATTTGTGATGAGCAGTTTGCCCAAAAACTAAAAATGAGATATCCAAACCTTGATATGTCGATTCCGATTGGCTTTGAGCAGCATCAGGCCTGGGCTGTTCCGCCAAAATCGGTGAAACTATTGAATGAATTAAATGATTTCCTGACTGATTTTGTGGGTAGTGCTGCGTATTGGAAAATATATAAAAAATATTTCTAAGTCCTTTTCCCTATTTGAGCTGAAGTGATTCGGCTTTTACGAACTTTCAAAAAAATAAGAACATGCCATTAAATATTCCTATAACATTACCGGCTGTTGATGTTCTTCGTGAGGAGAATATCTTTGTGATGGATTCAGAACGTGCCTCCAGTCAGGAGATTCGTCCGTTAAAGATCGTGATTCTTAATCTCATGCCTGTGAAAATTACAGCCGAAACGGACTTAATTCGTTTGTTGTCCAATTCTCCGTTACAGATTGAAATTGACTTTTTGCAACTCGAAAGTCATACTTCGAAAAATACGCCTATTGAACACATGATGGCTTTTTATAAAACGTTTGATGAGATAAGTAAAAGCAATTACGATGGTATGATTATCACAGGTGCACCGGTAGAACATCTCGAATTTGAGGACGTAAATTACTGGTCGGAGGCAACAAAGATTTTTGATTGGGCTAAAAGTCATGTAACCTCTACACTCTTTATTTGTTGGGCAGCTCAGGCTGGTTTATACCATTATTATGGTGTGCCTAAATATTCATTGGATGCCAAAATGTTCGGGGTTTTTGAGCATATAAAGTTCGAACAGCATAATCCAATTTTCCGTGGCTTCGATGATGTGTTTTATGTGCCGCATAGCCGGCATACCGAAGTGCGTGCCGAAGATATTCGTCGTGTGCCGGAACTGACTTTGCTTTCCGAATCACCTGAATCGGGTGTGTACATGGTGATGGCGCGCAACGGTCGTGAGTTTTTTGTTACGGGTCACTCGGAGTATGCTCCGGAAACTCTGGATACAGAATATAAGCGAGATCTGGCAAAGGGACTTCCGATCAATATGCCTAAAAACTATTATCTCAATGACAATCCTGATAACGAGCCTTTAGTTCGTTGGCGTAGCCATGCCAACCTGCTTTTCACCAACTGGCTCAACTATTTCGTTTATCAGGAAACTCCTTACGATTTGACGAAAATACATTAAACCCCTGGCCCCTGGAAGGGAACTAAGTATGTGTTGTCAATAACAGCTAATAATAAAAATGGAATCAAAAAATACAACAGACAATACGAATTTAATTCCCCTTCAGGGGTTAGGGGTAACTTCTTGTTCTCCTTTAGAGGTTAGGAGTATAGAACTTCTTTCTCCTGCCAAAAACCTTGAATGTGGTTTGGCGGCTATCAATCATGGTGCCGATGCGGTTTATATCGGTGCATCTCAGTTTGGAGCACGTGCTTCTGCCGGCAATTCGCAAGAGGATATAAGTGCTTTGGTTCAATATGCTCACCGCTATGCTGCGAAGGTTTTTGTGGCGGTAAATACCATTCTTACCGATGAGCAGTTACCCGAGGTAGAAAAGCTTATTCATGATGTTTATAATACGGGAGCCGATGCATTGATTGTTCAGGATATGGGCATTCTGAAACTTGATTTGCCACCTATTACTCTTCATGCCAGTACACAAACCGATAATCGTACGGTGGAGAAAGTCCGATTTCTACAGGATGTTGGTTTTTCGCGGGTGGTATTGGCCCGTGAATTATCGTTGGCACAAGTAACTGAAATATCTGCTCAAACCGATGTGGAGCTGGAAGCTTTTGTGCATGGTGCTTTGTGTGTGAGTTATAGTGGGCAGTGTTATATGAGTCAGGCTAATTGCGGTCGGAGTGCCAATCGTGGACAGTGTGCACAGTATTGCCGGTTACCTTATCACTTGCTGGATGCCGACGATACGATGTTGGTAAAGAATAAACATCTGCTTTCGTTGAAAGATCTGGATCAATCCGATTCGTTAGAAGAAATGATACGTGCGGGGGTCACCTCGTTTAAGATAGAGGGTCGACTGAAGGATGCTGATTACGTGAAGAATGTTACAGCTTATTACCGGAAGAAACTTGATGCTGTGTTAGAAGGTGGTAATAAGTATCAACGCGCTTCGGCAGGAAAAACCACTTTCTTTTTTGAACCGAATCCGGAGAAAAGCTTCCGTCGCGGAGCTACCGATTATTTTCTTCACGGGCGAAAACCAGACATTGCGCAGCTCAATACACCGAAGTCGCTTGGCGAACCGATTGGGAAGGTGACCTATATTGGTCGGAATTTCTTTGAAGTGCATAATGGAGCATTATTGAATAATGGGGATGGGCTTTGTTTTATCAATAAGCAGGGTGATCTGACAGGATTTCGAGTTAATCGGGTCGATCAACAGATTGCGTCGTCTTTCTCCAATGGAGCTGGTAATAACGGAAAAAACCGAGTTCAGGTTTTCCCAGCCGATATGCCCCGTATGGATGTGGGTGTGTTTTTGTATCGAAATCAGGATCAGCTTTTCGAAAAGGTATTAAAAGGAAAAACGGCTGAACGAAAGGTAGGAGTGCAGATCCTTTTCGAAGAAACGGCAACGGGATTTTCTATTCGATTGACAGATGAACGAGGTGTCTCAACACGGCTTGAGATGGCTTGTGATAAGCAGGCGGCTCAAAAGCCTGACGCTGTAAATGATAATATAAAGAATCAGTTGTCGAAAATGGGGAATACCATTTACGAAGCCACCGACATACAGATCAACATCAGTTCGCCCTGGTTTTTCCCGGCTTCGCAGTTGGGCGAATGGCGCAGGCAGGCTTTGGAAAAGCTGGATGAAGCCAGAGCTGCTGCTTATGTGCGGGAGCCGAAGCGCGAAGCTGTTGCTGCTACTTTCCCTGTCGATCAGTTGACTTACCTGGGAAATGTAACGAATAAACTTTCGGAAGAGTTTTACCGCGAACATGGTGTAACTGAAATTACACCCGGATTTGAGGTTAAAGCCGAAGAAGGCGTTCCGCTCATGTATTGCAAGTATTGCGTTAAATTTGCCATGGGTTGGTGCCCGAAAGAAGGCTATAAGGCTACTTTTAAAGAGCCTCTTTATCTTCGGAATAATGATCAGGTGTATAAGCTGACTTTTGACTGTAAAGCCTGTGAAATGCGTATAAGCAAGTCTGATGCATTTCTATAAAATAAAGAAGTACGAAAAAAAATCCGGTTAAGCTTTCTATAGGCTTAACCGGATTTTTTGATTTTATCCTGTTGGATTATTTATTTCGAATGGCTTCCACGATTTTAGCTTCCAGTTCGGCTGCTAATTCAGGATTGTCTTTGATTACCGTTTTTGATGCGTCTCGACCCTGAGCCAGTTTGGTGTCGCCGTAGCTGAACCATGAACCGCTTTTTTTGATGATGCCATATTCTACACCTAAGTCGATGATCTCACCTGTTTTAGAAATGCCCTCGCCAAACATGATGTCAAACTCAGCCTTGCGGAAAGGAGGTGCTACTTTGTTTTTCACTACTTTCACGCGGGTTTGGTTACCAATAGCTTCGTCGCCATCTTTCAACTGACCGATACGGCGAATATCCAAACGGATAGAAGCATAAAACTTCAATGCGTTACCACCAGTGGTTGTTTCTGGGTTTCCGAACATAACACCGATTTTTTCGCGCAACTGATTGATGAAAATACAGGTTGTATTGGTTTTATTGATATTGGCAGTAAGCTTACGCAAAGCCTGCGACATCAAACGAGCCTGTAATCCCATTTTCGAATCACCCATGTCGCCTTCCAGTTCGGCCTTAGGAGTTAAAGCGGCTACAGAGTCAATGACCACAATATCTACTGCAGAAGAACGGATCAGTTGATCGGCAATTTCCAAAGCTTGTTCACCATTGTCTGGTTGCGAAATAAGTAGTTCGTCGGTGTTGACACCCAGTTTTTCGGCATACGAACGGTCGAAGGCATGTTCGGCATCAATAATGGCTGCAATACCACCGGCTTTTTGAGCCTCGGCAATAGCGTGGATAGCCAGAGTTGTTTTACCTGACGATTCAGGTCCGTAGATTTCAATCACACGACCGCGTGGATAACCACCCACACCCAGTGCAACATTCAGTCCGATAGAACCGGTAGAGATGAAAGCAACATCTTCTACTTTGTTGTCGCCCATGCGCATGATGGCACCTTTACCATGGTCTTTTTCAATCTTGTCCATTGCCAGTTGCAATGCTTTCAGTTTTTCAGAAGGTGGAAATTTCAACTCTTCATTTGCTGTCTTTGCCATAATTGTATTATTTTTTGTTTTATATTTTTTAGTGGATATTCTTTCAGATAAATTATGTAGGGGTTTTGTTTTTACAAAGATAATCATTTTTCTATTCCAACACTTCTAACTTGGCAAATTTCAAGAGTAATGATTTGACCCCTTTTTCTCCAAAATCGATGTCGGCTTTTTCGTTACCATTCACCATGCTTGTTTCTAAAACTTTTCCAATGCCAAACACTCCATGTTTTACAAAGGCTCCGGCAGGTATGGATCCGTTTTGAATCGGAACTTTGTTATTGTCGGTTGTAGCAGAGCTCATTTTGACCAATCGCTTGGATGATGCAGGAAGTTCAACTCGCTCAGTTCGTTCTTTGAATACCGGTTTGGAAAATGAACTCTGAAAACGGTTGCGTTCCGTTTCCATATCTTCGTCCCAGTCGCCAATGCGTGCTTGTTTCGGTTTTGGTTCCTCCGGCATGTCTAAAAACTGGACATCGATGTCTTTGATAAAACGGCTGGGGTTCGAAAAATTCGTTTTTCCATTTTTGAAGCGCGACTTAGCATAGCTGATAAAACAAAGTTCTTCGGCGCGGGTAAGCGCTACGTAGAACAATCGCCTTTCTTCTTCCAGTTCGCGTTCGCTTTGTGTGCAGAAGGGTGAGGGGAAAAGTTCTTCCTCCATGCCGACAATAAATACCGCTTTAAATTCGAGTCCCTTGGCAGCATGTACGGTCATCAGGGTTATTTTATCTTTATCGGTTTCTTTGTCGGTATCCTGATCGGTAAGTAATGAAACTTCCGATAAAAAGTCGGGTAGGAGAGCGGTTGGTTCACCGTTCGACAGTCTGGCTTCGCAGAACTCGTGAATGGCTTTCAGTAATTCCTGCACGTTTTCCTGTCGACTCATGCTTTCGGGTGACCGGTCGGTGTAGGTGTCGCTGATTACCCCCGAGGTTTTGATAATGCTGTTGGCCAGGTCGTAGGCATTTTGTGTAGTCAGCTGTTCGGCAAAAACATCAATCATGCTTCGGAACTGCGCCAGCTTATTTGCTGTTCCCGCATTTACCGCTAAGTTGTATTTGAGCATGTCTGTCAATACTTCCCATGCACTTACGGCATGCAGTTGAGCACACTCAATCAGTTTATTCACTGTAGTGTCACCAATGCCCCGGGGCGGATAGTTGATAATCCGTTTCAGTGCTTCTTCGTCATTGGGGTTGCAAACCAGGCGACAATAGGCAATCACATCTTTGATCTCTTTTCGTTGGTAAAACGACAGACCACCATAAATGCGGTACGGAATACTTTGTTTGCGCAAAGCCTCTTCCATTACGCGCGATTGTGAGTTGGTTCGGTATAGTATGGCGATGTCCTGATAGTGATAATTGTTCGAATAACGCAGATCGGCAATGTTGTTTGCCACAATGAATCCTTCTTCGAAATCGGTAAATACGCTCAGCACTTTGATGGGCTTGCCGGTTTCTTTTTCGGAGAAAACGGTTTTCCGTATCTGTTTGGCATTTTTGTCGATAAGGCTGTTGGCAGCATTCACTATCGTTTTTGTGGAGCGATAGTTTTGCTCCAGCTTGAATATCTGAGCATTTTTGTAGGTGGATTTAAATTGCAGGATATTGTCGATGTTGGCCCCCCTGAAGGAATAAATACTTTGTGCATCGTCGCCCACTACGCAAATCTTCTCATGTTGTTCAGCCAGTTTTTTTACTATCAGGTATTGTGCAAAATTGGTGTCCTGATACTCGTCAACCAGCACATACCGGAATATCTGCTGATATTTTTGCAGTACATCTGGATTGTTGCGGAAAAGAATATTGGTTTGGAGCAGTAAATCGTCAAAATCCATAGCGTCGGCTTGTTTACAGCGGTTGCAGTAGATTTTGTAAATGTCCGTCATCAACGGGATACGCGATGCCATATCCGCTTTAATAAGATCGGTATTGCCGGCATAAGCTTCGGGAGTAATCAGATTATTCTTAGCAAAGGATATGCGGGACTGTACAACTCCATGTTTGTAAACCTTGTCGTCGAGCTTCAGCTCTTTGACAATGGTTTTTACCAGACTTTTAGAATCGGCGGAATCGTAAATTGTAAAGTTTTTGGTATAACCTATATGTACGGCTTCGGAGCGTAAAATGCGGGAGAATATGGAGTGAAACGTCCCCATCCACAGATAGCGGGCTGTTTGTTCGCCTACCATGGCGGCAATACGCTCTTTCATTTCGCGGGCTGCCTTGTTGGTAAACGTAAGGGCTAAGATGGAGGTGGGCGACATGCCGCTGTTTAGCAGATAGGCTATTTTATAAGTCAGTACACGGGTTTTTCCCGATCCGGCACCGGCAATAACCAGTGATGCTCCGTCGGTATATTTTACCGCGTTGCGTTGACTTTCGTTGAGTTCGTTTAAAAAAGATAAATCCATGTGTTTGTTTTAAATCACAACAGGAACACAGGCGACAGAAGTGCTGTACCTGAACTATAAATTGGAGTAATTATTGGAATACAAAAATACGAATTAGATTTGGTTGAAACTAAAATAGTTTTCAACAATTCCGAACTTCGGTAAAAAGCAGTAACTTTGCCGCCCGAACAGTTGAACTATATAGATATAAATATGTTTGGCAGGAATCGATAATTGGTTACTTGTCTGTTTTTGAGACTTGTAATGTGAAACTAAAAAATACATGCAAAAATTAAGTAAGTGGATATTGAAAACAGCCGGTTGGAAGCTGGTGGTTACTGTGGAAGAACCTAAGAAAAGTGTTATTTGTGTAGCGCCACACACCAGTAACTGGGATTATCCTCTGGGACAGTTGTTTTATTGGGCTTTGGGGCGTAAGGCTTCGTTTTTGATAAAAAAATCCTGGTTTGTCTTTCCGTTGAATTTTGTTTTCAATGCTTTAGGAGGAGTTCCGGTAGATAGGAACAAACGCACTTCTGTAACTCAGCAAATGGCCGACGAGTTTGATAAACGCGAAACATTTCACCTGGCTGTGACTCCTGAGGGTACGCGTAGTTTGGTAGATAAATGGAAAATGGGTTTTTATAATATTGCCATAAAAGCCAATGTGCCTATTCAGTTGGCTTATTTCGACTATGCCAAAAAGGAAATGGGCATTACATCTGTTTTTTATCCAACCGGTGATGAAAAGGCCGATCTGGCAAAAATTCAGGAGTATTATAAGGATGTGACGGCTAAATTTCCCGAACGTTTTAATCTTCATGTAAATAAGCAGTAACAAAACGACTTGAGTGAGTAACCAACTTAAAGCGAAATCATGAGAATAACTCTTATTCAGGATTCCATCCATTGGGCCGATAAAGCTGCTAATCTGTATAAGGTTGATGAGCAGTTGGCATTGCTGGCCGGAAAAACCGATTTGGTGGTATTGCCCGAAATGTTTACTACCGGATTTTGTACGGACGACCTGCACCTTGCCGAAACTATGGAGGGAGAAACTGTACAAACCCTCAAAGCGTGGGCTGTAAAATACGAGTTTGCCATTACCGGAAGTTTTATTGCCACTGAGAACGATCAAAATTACAATCGTGCCTTTTTTGTTTTTCCGTCGGGTGAAATGGAAACGGCCGATAAACGCCATTTATTTACCATGGGTGGCGAACACAAGCACTTTTCGGGAGGTGACAAACGTCTGATTGTGCATTATGCTGGTTTTAATATCTGCGTGCTGGTTTGTTATGATCTCCGATTCCCCGTTTGGGCGCGGAATGTGAATAACGAGTATGATTTACTTATTTATGTGGCCAATTTTCCTCAAAGGCGCATCGACTCCTGGGATATATTACTCAAAGCACGTGCTGTGGAAAACCAAAGTTACGTGTGCGGAGTGAATCGGGTAGGAGTGGATGGAGCCGGACTGGTTTACAACGGACATTCTGTGTTGCTCGATTACCGGGGAGCAGCTCTACTCGCTTTCCCCGACAATGAAGTTGCCATTGATACTTACGACCTGCAGCAAGAACCGCTACAGCGTGAACGACAAAAGTTTGCCGTGTGGAAGGATGCTGATAGTTTTGATATTAAGTAGTATAGCTGTCTTATCTTTCATTCTGAGGAATTCTGAACTCAGGGTCACTTTTGCGAAATCTTAGCTATGTTTTTCCAAATCTTAGCTACGATTCCTGAAATCTTAGCTACGATTTTCCAAATCTTAGCTATGTTTTTCCAAATCTTAGCTACGATTCCTGAAATCTTAGCTACGATTTTCCAAATCTTAGCTATGTTTTTCCGAATCTTAGCTACGATTTCTCAAATCTTAGCTATGTTTTTCCAAATCTTAGCTACGATTTCTCAAATCTTAGCTATGTTTTCCGAATCTTAGCTACGATTTCTCAAATCTTAGCTATGTTTTTCCGAATCTTGGGTCAGATTTCTCAAATCTTAGCTATGTTTTTCCAAATCTTAGCTACGATTTCAAAAATCTGACCCAAGATTCTGTAAATTGTAGCTGTATTTTTCAGTTTTGGAGGTTATTTTAGGTTTGTTTTGGGTGAGATAAGTATTATCCTTTATTTTACCTAATCAAAATAGAACACTACAATCCCGAAGATCGGGATGTTCTAAAGCACAAAAGTCACACAAAAGTTTTTATGAAATAAAAACTTAGCTTTTGTTTCCTTGAAAATGCAGATGATATAGAGCTCAAAATTTTCATTTCCGGCTTTTGTGTGCCTTTTGTGGCTTTTGTGGTGAATTGTTTTTTGAAGTCCACAAAAGATAATATCTATCGATATTATTTTAGGTAACAAAGCGGATTATCATATTAAATAAACAATGGCTGAAACCGGATTTCTAAATTCCGGTTTCAGCCATTCTCTTTGGCTAAGCAATATTACGTAGTGCTATGTTTTCAATGAATAAAATTCAGATAAACACTCTCGTAACTATATTACTTGTAACTCGCAACTATCTTTATTTATCGTTGAATGCCTGATTTTTTACCATCTTGTCTACATCGTAGGGTGCGGGTTCGCCTCCCAGGTATTTATGGAACCAATCCAGGTGGGCATTGTAATACAAAGGCATTGATTTTACATTGCTTGGCCAGTGACCGTCATTCTTCAGAATAATCAGGCGCGAAGGTATGTTGAGTGTCTGAAGAGTGCTGAAGTACTGGATGCTTTGAGTGTACGAAACCCGGAAGTCGAGTTGCCCGGTTACTATCAGCGTTGGAGTGGCAAAGTTCTTCACGTATTCCGATGGCGAAAACTTCTTGTACAGATCCGAGTTCCATGGTTGACCCTGCAGATCGAAGTTCGGAAACCAGATTTCTTCGGTGGTTCCCCACATAGAGCGCAGGTCGTAAAGCCCCATCATAGATGCCAGACATTTGAATCGTTTGGTTTTGGCCTGAAACCAGTTCATCATATATCCACCGTACGACCAGCCCATAGCTCCTATGCGGGTTGAATCTACATACGACAGGTTAGCCAGTGCATCGGTTACTTTCATTAAGTCGGTAAACGGTTTACCGCCCCAGTCGCCCGATATTTCGCGGGTGTATTCCTGTCCGTATCCGGTCGATCCGTGTGGGTTGGCATAAGCCAGCACATAACCTGCACCCGGATAAACCTGCCAGTCGCCACGGAATGAATTCATCCACTGACTTTGTGGTCCGCCATGTACGTTAAGTATCAATGGATACTTTTTATTCGGATCAAAGTTGTGTGGTTTCACGATGAAAACTTCCAGCTTTTTGCCATCGGCACCTGCTACCCACATGGTGTCGGCAGGACGGATGTCCACCGTCTTTTCGAGTTCTTCGTTATAGGCTGTAAGCTGCGATACTTTCGTGTTGTTAGGAAGTTTGAAGCGATACAACTCTGTGGGTTTTCCTGTCGTGTTGGCTGAATAATACAGGTATCCTTTTTTGTCCAGGTCAAAGCTGAAGATTGATTTCTCTCCACTTACAGGGCTTATCTTTTTGGATGCAATGTCGATTTTATACAAAGGTTGATGTCCTTGTACTTCGCCCTGAAAATAGATCGATTTGGAATCGGCGTTCCATTTATAGTCATTCACCCAGTTGTCGAACGACTCGGAAATCATGTTTGTTTCTTTAGTCTGACGGTTGTACAGAGCCAAACGGAATAAATCGGATTCATATCCGGGAATCAGTTGTTTGCGGTAAGCAATGTATTTTCCGTCGGGCGAGTAAGTCGGCGATCCGTCCCATGCTTTGTTGCCGGCAGTGATATTCACAGCTTCGCCACCGGTAACCGGAACCAGAAACAGGTCGGCATTGGTGGATGCTTCGGGGTGTTCGTCGTGATTGGATACATAACAAAGCTCTTTGCTGTCGGGCGAAAAGTTGTAACCGATGCCACCACCCAGCATAAATATGGGCGAAACAAACTTATCGGAAGTCAGGTCGGTGTAGGTGTTGGCTTCCACATTGTACATAATAATGTGCGAAGCTTTGCCGGCTGCGTAGTCGGTCCAGTGACGAAACAGAAGTTTGTCGGCCACATAAGCCTGTACCGGACCGTTGGTTGCCAGCGAATCTGTCAGTGCATTCTTTTTACTGTCGGCACCGCATTCGGGATATACTTCGGATGAAAAAGCGATGAGCTTGTTGTCCGGCGACAAAACAGGATCGTTTACACCCATCGAAAAGTCGGTGATTTTTTTAGACTGATTGTCGGCGAATGTGTATTGGTAAACCTGCGTATTACCCGAAGCCGATGACGTATAATATAAACTTTTGCTGTCGTTTGTCCAGGTGGGGTTACTATTTCCTTTGCCGGTGGTGGTAATCTGCTTTTTGTTCTGTCCGTCGGGGTTCATCACGTAAATGTCGGTCATGGTTTTACCTTTAGCCAGATCGTAGTTGGTTACTGTAAATGCCACGTGCATGCCGTCTGGCGATAAAGCGGGAGCTCCTACTCCCCGGACTTTGTATAAGTCTTCAATGGCGAAAGCTTTTTTCTGACCCACGACAGTTGCTGCCGACAGCCCGATAAAAGCGCACAATAAGTAAATTGTTTTTTTCATTCTAAATGTTCTTTAATTGCAATCTGATAAAATATACCCATCGCTCACCCGGGTGGGCATGGGTTTGTTAGTGAAATGGAATAATGCTGCAAAAGTACTAATTTGACCTTGATTTTGGTCGGTTTTGGAGAGAAAGTGAATACATATACCAATGTTGTTTAGTTAGGCACACAGAATATACAGATTTTACAGAACATGTGAAGTTGATTTGATTATTATATTTTTGATAATATGCATTTTAAATGGAATTTCTATTCTGTGTTTTTTCGTCTAATCCGTGTATTCTGTGTGCGAATCCTTATCTAAACGACATTGATACATATACGTATAAATAGTATGAGTAAAAAAAATTTTGTATCCGACGAATAGATATTCCCGGGTTATTGTTTTTCGGTCAGATACTTCCAATACCGCTTGGGTAAATGTTGCCGCTGTAGTTTGAGGTTGATGCGCTCTTTGATGGTCATCGATTTAAAATAACCTTTCCACAGTTCCTGAAAAAGCTTTTCATCTTTGGCCATAAGTTCTTCGTCTAGCTTACCTTCGGGAAAAAGATTGGTGCTGTCGAGCGTCATTTCGGTTACAGTCTTCAGGTCGTAGTAAAATCCGTAGTTGCGTTTCACATCGTATATAATCCATTTCTGGTCGGCAAAGCGGTCTTTGAAATGTTCCAGAATGAGCGGTAAGCAGTTGTGATCAGGCGATACGGGTGCGAAAAAGATATCGTCGGCCGCTTTCTGGAAACGTACGTACTCTATCATCCTGCACTTTTCCCTGTCTACTTTCTGTGCCACGTTGCGCATTTGCAGCACGTCATCGTCGGCAAAGTTCATTTCGATGGACTGTTTGCTGTCAAATGTTTTTCGGATATAACGAAAGATGAGCTCATCGCTGGCGGGCAGTTCGGAGAGCCACACGTGGGTGAGCATGTTGCGGGTAGTCCGCTGTAGTTTCTTTTCCAATGCTTTCCATACACGGCTTGCCTTGTCTGTTTGCGTCAGTAC
>Ga0302208_10000332_pt1 | contig 24092 bp, 14 predicted proteins | sample II_Fen_E2_3_FD_194577 | JGI IMG/M metagenome (GOLD analysis project Ga0302208, IMG submission 194577) | Peat permafrost microbial communities from Stordalen Mire near Abisko, Sweden - II_Fen_E2_3 | ecosystem: Environmental > Terrestrial > Soil > Wetlands > Permafrost | place: Sweden: Abisko...
TGATGTTGTTGGATTATTTCCTGATGTGGATGTATTCCCTGTTCCAGCATTGTAAACAATCATCCCATCAAATGCTGTTGGAAAATTAAGACCATCCAGAATACTCACATAAAATTGCCAGGTAGTGAGGTCAGTTCTTGGGAAAACGAGTCCTTTCCCTGCACTGGAAGGATCTGTACTTAAATCAAAGTTTGTTGAAGCATCAAAAAACGGATTTTCACCCCCAATTGAAGAAACAACAATATAATTACTACCCACCTGCGCAGTCGCATAGCAGGCAGTAAATATAAATATTGAAAAGAAGAATAAAAACTTATGTATATTTTTCATTTGATGTAGTAATTTATAGTAATACAAATGTCCCTAAACGTGGTTTAATCATTAAGGTCTACCTGCATAGAGTCTCCAAGATGTACCATCTGAAATTACACTAACCATTCCGCTAGTTCCTGATAATTGAGCAAAGCCTTCATCTGCATAAACTCCAGTATCAAGCCCCGTTTGATTAAAAAGTGCTCTATTAGCTCCAGATCGATTATTTACGCCTACAATTCTTCCTGGATTTGCTGAGGCAGATGGGAAATTAATAGCTCCGGAAAATCCAGTTACCAATATAATATTAACATCATCAGCAGCCCATACTATTGGAGAGGGTGTAGAAACAGATCTCACCGGTGTTCCATAGATTGGCCCTGATTGTACGCCTGGTGTTACAACAGTTCCACTACCATCAGTAGCTGCAGTAATACGTCCTTGAGCATCAACAGTGATATTGGCTGAAGAATAACTTTTTGCTGTAACTCCAGTGATTGGTAAGGTTATAGTGGGATTCCCGGCAACTCCATCACCATTCGTTACTGTAACTATACCCGCTGTTCCTGTAATAGTACGTGTAGCTGCAGTAGCTGCCCCGGTACGGGAGATAATACCTGTGGTTGACAAACCTGCCAAAGCCGTTAAATCGACATCCGCCTGCTGGGCATTCAAATTCGTCAATGCGGCGACATTATTATTTGCACCAGTACCCCCATTGGCAATTGCCAGAGTACCCCCCAGAGCCAATGTTCCGGAGCCTGTAATTGGACTACCAGTAAATGTCAAACCAGTAGAACCGCCGTTTGCAGCAACCGAAGTAACGGTTCCGCTACCACTAACAGCTGACCAGGTTGGTGCAGAAGTACCACCTGCAGAAGTTAATACTTGTCCTGCTGTACCGTTGGAAAGTGGAGTTGTGACTCCTGCAGCAGATTGGTAAAGGATTTGTCCGCCCGATCCACCGGCTATACCGGTAGCATTACCCGATAGAGATCCGGTTATAGTTCCGGAAGAAGTAATATTTCCAGTGGTTATAGAAGTCGGAGTTATAGCCCCCAAGGTAAGGTTTAAGGTTGAGCCGGCTATCGAACCGGTAATACCATTCAAAGCACTCAAAATGCTAACCCCACCACCGCCAGCAGCCCAGGTTGGTGCAAGGGTAGTACCTGCTGAAGTCAGTACCTGGCCTGCAGTTCCATTAGCAAGTGGAGTTGTTACCCCGGCAGCAGATTGGTAAAGTATTTGGCCACCTGCTCCACCGGCAATACTGGTAGCAAGAGAAGCAAGACCTGAAAACCCTCCTGTTGCTGAAACAATTCCGCTAGAGCTAACATTTCCTGTAGTAATGGAAGTTGGGGTTATAGCCCCCAAGGTAAGGTTCAAGGTTGAGCCGGCTATCGAACCGGTAATACCATTCAAAGCACTCAGAATGCTAACACCTCCCCCTGCAGCTGCCCAGGTTGGTGCAAGAGTAGTGCCTGCGGAAGTCAATACCTGACCGGCTGTTCCATTAGTCAGTTTTGAGGTTACTCCTGCTGCAGACTGGTAAAGAAGCTGACCTCCTAAACCACCTGAGATATTTGCAGTGGTAGTAGCTGTGGTTGCAGTTGCAGCATTTCCTGTAGTATTTTGGTTGAAAGTGGGCCAGTTGATCAACGATGCCGCACTGCCTGTTGGAAGTAAATAATCGGTTCCGGCAACGGCTGCAGTAATAGTAGTCCCATCACTTTTTACCATGCCGTTAATAGCTTTTACCATTGGGTCGGTTTCCACAGCAGAGATCGATTCCCACTTATTGGTACTACCGTTATATACAGCCTGTCCACCTTGCGTAAAAGACACCCCCCCGAACGTTCCGGAAACGGATACCACATAATAATCGCCATTTGTACCTGTCCCATTCGCAAGACCCTTGTCATTAGTTAAGGCATTCCACATTCCTTTATACGAGGAAGTAGTAGCTTGCCATGTAGCATTCCCTGAGGCATCCGACTTTAACACATACCCGTTGTTTGCACCTGTGGTAATCTGTAATGATGAGGCAGTAATTAATCCGGAAGCAGTGATTGTGCTGCTTGAGGAGATTGGTCCCGTAATTATAGAAGTTGGACTTATAGCTCCCAACGAAAGAGAAACAGTATTTCCGGAAGGGGTCGCTATAACTCCATTTGCCGAGGTAATGGAAGCGATTCCGGCAACAGCAGGCGCTTGCCATACCGGAGTGGTGCCGTTCCAGGACAAAACATTACCTGTAGTGGCAGTAGAATTCAGAATTTGTGAAGTTGTATTTGCGGCAGATTGATAAAGAAGACCGGGAGCACCTCCTGTAATATTGGTTGCAGTTGTTGCATTTCCGGTAGTGCTTTGATTCAGCACAGGAAAGTCTGACGCAATGGCTGCGGTCATTGAAGTGCCGTTTCCTTTTAATATTCCGGAAATGGAAGTACCAAGAGTAATAACAGGAGCTGTGGCAGTACCACCTGAAGTACTGCTAAAACCATTAGCCGAAGCTACAGAAATGCTGGTGATTCCACCGGCTACCGGTGTTTTCCAAACAGGTAACCCTGATACATCCCATGTCAACACATCCCCAGTAAGCGAAGCTTTTGCAAGCATTGATGTAGTATTTGGAGCCGATTGATAAAGCAACTGACCGGCAGTTCCACCGTTTATATTCGTGGCAATGGTAGCTGTTGCAGCATTGCCGGTTGTAGCTTGATTAAAAGTAGGCCATCCTGTTAACAAGGCTGCACTACCGTTTGGTTTTAAATAATCGGTTCCGGCTACTGCTGCAGTAATGGTGGTTCCATCACTTTTTACCAATCCGGTTATTGCTTTCACCATAGGATCCGTTTCTACAGCAGCTATTGATTCCCATTTCGAAGTAGTTCCGTTATAAACAGCCTGTCCACCCTGGGTAAAAGCAGTACCTCCGTATGAACCGGAAGTGGATACTACATAATAATCTCCGTTGGAACCTGTTCCATTTGCAATAGTCGGAGTATTTGTTGAAGCATTCCACATCCCTTTATACGAAGAACTGGCAGATTGCCAGGTAGCATTACCGGCATTATCCGTCTTCAAAACATACCCGTTAGTGGCTCCTGTGGTTAATTTCAGACCGGTGGCTGTTATAGCTCCTGTATTTACAGAAGTAGGGGTTATATCTCCCAATGTTAATGCAATAGCCGGAGCTGTTGTCGGGTTGGTCACTACACCGGATACTCCGGCATTCGTAGTCACTGAAACATTAGTAATTCCACCACTGGCCGGAACGGCCCAGGTTCCATCACTTCGAAGGAATGATCCCACGGCAGCAGTACCGTTTCCTGCTAAAGCAGTTGTGGGAATGGTATTTGCACCAAATAACCCGGCACGAAGGGTTCCGGTTATATTGGAAGCATTCAATGAACCGTTTAATGTGGTACCTGTGATGTCCCCCCCGTTAATGGAACCTGTAGTATTGATAGAGCTTGGTGAAATGGCACCTAAACCAAGGGTAATGGTTGAAGTTGGCAATACATTCGATACAGTGGCTGTAATACCATCATTTGGAATTACAGCTACTAATGAAAGACCGCTTCCACCTACCGAACCTGCATCAGCCCAGTTAAAACTTCCATTACCGTTAGAACTTAAAACCTGACCGGCATTTCCGTTTGTTGAAATACCAGTCATTTTCAAAGGAGTAACCCCTTGATTAGCTATTCCCAATGCACTCGATGAAGTTCCTGAACCGGTTAAACTGGCATCGTGTGTAACCACTCCTCCTGTACCGGATGATGCTTGTGCCAATATTCCGGCCAAATCCACATGACTGTCTCTTGGACCTGAGATGGAAAGAATTGTTCCGGCAAGACTCAGTGATTGGTACAGGTCAGCCAGACTGACTAGATTGCCCCCTTTGATCGATAAGTTCATGTTGTTATCCAGGCTCATAATAGGCACAAAGGTAGATGATCCTGATGATCCTGATCCTGATGCTATTGCATTATCTACATAGATTTTATTCACAGCATCTTTGTCGCTTACCGGATTTCCAAGATTGGTAAGCTTATATCCGTTCATCGAGATATTGGCGGCAGGCGCTCCAAAGCCACTTAATGGGATATTTAATTTATCTAAATCTTCATCTTCAATAGAACCATCCATTATTTTAGCGGATGTTACAGCATTGCTTGAAATCTTAACAACCCCTGCTGCATTCATGGTGGCATCACCACTCATTGTAACGGAAGTACCGGTACCATTCCCAATCGTACCACCATCCGTTATTCCATATCCGGCAAGTGTGGTAGGTTTTCCCTTTAAATCACTAAAATTACCGGTCGTTGCAACAGTTGAAAGTGCTGAAGAATTTACTTTAGCTCCCAATTCTGAGTTAATTTTAAACGATGACCATGTTTTAGCATTTGAAATGGAAGAATCATCTATACTCACACCGGAACCGCTAGTTCCAAATTGTGAGTTAATTTTAAACGACGACCATGTTTTAGTGCTTGAAATATTTGAATCATCAATACTTGCACCATTCCCACTAGCCGTAGAATACAAAGCATAGGGTACACTTAATAATTCACTGGTCCCGACGATGCTATAGTAAGTCCCTCCATCAGGGTCTGTTTCTGACTTAATATAATAGACACCTGTTCCCCAATCAATAGAGGCAAAGGTACCGGACAAAACAACTCCGTTACCAATTTCCAGGCTTATAAGACCATTTTCATTTGTAGTAGTAGATTGCAATTCTACATAAACCGGTGTCTGGTTCTGTAAAATGCTGATTTTTACACTTACAGTTTTATTAGTTACCAACACATTGTAGCTATTTCTAATTACTGCCTGATAGCTCATTTTCTGAGGAACGGCAGCAAACATGCTAACAACCATGAATATTGCAGCGAAAAGAGTATATATTTTTTTCACCATGATTATTTTTTTATTATTTTAAACGTCTTGAATACATGTGGAGAATTCTTTTGCTTCTTCTGCTCTACAACAAGATAATAGGTTGAAGGAGGCAAATTAGTCATTAGAATTAAAGATTCTTTTCTATCTATTGTTTGTGTCAACAGAAGTTTTGAATTTGAGTCATATAGACGACAAGTCACATTTTCATCTACATAGTATTTTATTTGTAATGTTAGGATTTTTTCTACCGGATTAGGATAGACTGAACATTGTAATGAAATACCTATCGCTAAATCTGATCCTGATTCAGATGAAATTTCATAGGGTTGCTGTACCCCCTGAGCCACCGAACCTGTTATTTCAGAATTGGTGGTATAAACAATTTGACCAACAGAGTAAGACACAGACCCTCCATAACCATACGCCATGCCTCCGCAGACAGGTATTGATTCCTGAGCTTGTAATCCCGTTAGTCCTAAGCCTAAAAAGAATGTAGTGACTATTCTTAATAATGTGTTTCGCATTCCGGTTCTTTATTATTTTTTTTATTGCCAATACTTTAAGCAGTGTTTACTCGTTTAATATATAAACTTACTTTTGATTCTGTATTGACTGTTTTTCTACTTTCGGTAGAATCTAATTTTAATGAGGCTTTGTTTGTTTAAAAACATCTCTTACATTGCCTCCGTAATGAAAAGAGTTTCTGAATAATTTTTTTGTCAAGTTAAAAAAACTGTCTCTCAATTTTTTTTCAGGTTAAAATAAACAGGCACAATGGAACAATATCTCTATTGGTTGTCTACTCAACAAGAACATTTACGATTGTTGTAATCCATTCGCGGTTTGAATTTTGGTCAACAACTAAATTGGTATGAAATTTCAAGGTAATTGGAAACAGGTATGATGACATTTCAATTATAGCAGAAAAGAAAGATAAACTTTGTTATTTACATTAGGTATTTTTATTAAAAAATCACCCTCATTTTATTCACTGATAATCCATTTTAAAGATAGATAATCCTTGTTGTGGACGTTATACTAATCACGAAAGTAATAATTATTTTCATATTATTGATATTAAAATAATCTATACTTTGTGCTACAGGACCAGTATATTTTGCTACAAAAATCGTTTTTCATTTTCTTATCAGACAACAATCTATGTTTAATTTTTATTTAGAGTTAAAATGCTCTGTCTTTTACAAAAGCAAAAGAATAGAGAAAACAGGTGAGTTAAAACCGTCCGAAGTAGCCGTTACTTATACTTAAATTATCTACGAACTGAATAAAAATAAAGAATACTCCGGAAAACAGGAAATTACTTAAGATGAATAATATATATTCAAAAAAAAGGAAATAACCTATTAAAATATTAAAAAATAAAAATATCAACAAATTAATATTTGGTATGTAAATCAGATATATATTTACACTCTCTGGTTTATTGAGCTTAAAAATCTCTTAAAAGCGTTGAATCAAGAGGTATATTCCTGAACTTTCTATTTAATGTAAGTTTAAATTCTTAATTATTTTTAAAATTATAATGTAGCATTTAAAGCTACAATTAACAAAATTTATTTGACTAATATATCTTAATTTTAACTTACTAAAATGAATTAATGTCATAGATTTCAGACAAATAGTTTTCAATAAATAAATATTTTACGCATCTTTAACTATTAACAGCCTCTTTGCAAATACAGTTTTAACTTTATAAAGGGCTTTTGAAGATACATTTGCAAATGGAAGATTTAATTTAAAGATAAAAAAAGAATCACAGATTGGACTTTACATCTCTATTTAAAAGCAATAATTGGGGAAGGTGCAGTACCCAAAAAGACTTCATTCTGGCTATGAATATAAATTAATAAAATCGTTAATTTTTAACGCATTAAATCAAAATAGGTAGGAATTATGGTTTTAGTCAGGTTAAAGTCAGTGGACAAATAGAGGATCCGGTAATTTACTTCATAGTAATTGGTAAAGGGATCAGTATAAAAGTGGAATTCATGTCTTAGGGAACTTACAGACTGAAAGTAGAAGTGTTTTTCAAACAAGGATAAGGCTTAAATGCCAATGTCTGATCTTAAACAATCGGAACAATAGAATGCAGCATTTAAAGACTTCGCCACCGCTATGCGGCTTAAAATCGCTTTTCCAGTACACCATCTTCCAGACTTTAGCAGGACACACCTATCTATATATTGATTATTGACACAAAAAAACCTCTGAACAAAAGTCCAGAGGTTTTTTAATTGATAGAGTTTTTCTAGATCCACCTGACATAACAGAAATCCTGACGGTGTGGTAAATCTTCATTCTTAGGAAACATCCTGAACCCATATTTAAATGTACCGGCCATGTTCATTTGAAATTCCAGATTGAAAAACAACCTTGTTCCTTCAGTTTTGACAAGCTTAAGTTCCTGAACTTCATAGAGCGTATCCACATTATTCTTTCCTAGCTTTGTCGACACCAGCTCAATTCCAATACCTTTGTCATTAATTTCATGAACATCGATGGTAATATTGATGGTATAAACTTCTCCTACTTCTGAATTATTATGGGTTAGTTTATCAGGCACATCCATTTGTACAACCTCGATATTGTCCCATCCTTTCGCAACTTTTTCTTTCCAGGCGGCTATTTCCTTAGCTTTGGCAAACTTATTAGCTTTTAACAAGGCAGAACGGGAAGCTAGTTTTGTATAGAAACGGGAGATATAATCATCAATCATCCGTTTTGTTGTGAAACGAGGTGTAATTTGAGCAATGGAGTTTTTTATAACCTGAATCCATTCCGGAGAATAACCTTTGGTATTTTTGGCATAATAAAGCGGAACGATCTCATTTTCCAGCATACTGTAAATAGTTGCCGCATCCAACTGATCCTGATGAACATCATTTTCATACGTGCGCTTTTCAGTCAATGCCCAACCGGCACCCTTTACATATCCTTCGAGCCACCATCCGTCAAGAACAGAGAAATTAAGCACGCCATTCATTTGTGCTTTTTCACCCGATGTTCCTGAAGCTTCCAACGGACGGGTTGGTGTATTCAGCCAGATATCGACACCACAAACCAATCGTTTGGCTAAACGCATATCATAATTCTCAAGGAAAATAACTTTTCCTAAAAACTGAGGCATACGGGATATTTCAACAATCCGTTTAATTAATCCCTGGCCACCACCATCAGCGGGGTGAGCTTTCCCTGTAAATATAAATTGAACGGGTTTCAACGGATCGTTTACAATGCGTTCCAGTCGTTCTAAATCAGTAAAAAGCAAATGTGCGCGTTTATAAGTTGCGAAGCGACGCCCAAAACCGATAATCAATGCATTGGGGTTGATAGCTTCCAGTACAGAAACTATTCGGGAAGGATCTCCCTGATTCTTCAACCAGTTTTCACGGAATTGATCTTTGATATAATCGACCAGTTTATTTTTAAGTCCCATGCGGGTATGCCATATTTCCTGATCTGGGATTTTGTATACACCCTCCCAAATCTTCATATTCGATTGATCAGCATAAAATGCCTTTGTGAAATACTTTTCATACACTGCTTTCCAGTCAGAAGAAGTCCAGGTTGGTAAGTGAACGCCATTTGTTACATAACCCACATGTAATTCTTCAGGGAAATAACCCTTCCAGATAGGTTGAAACATTTCCTGGGATACTTTTCCATGTAACCAACTCACGCCGTTTACTTCCTGACAGGTATTACAAGCAAAAGTACTCATGCTGAACTTTTCATTATGATCGCCAGGATGTTCGCGGCCCATATCAATAAATTCATCCCAGCTAAGGTTTAGTTTGGAAGGATATTCACTCATGTATTTTTGGAATAACGTTTCTTCAAAACTGTCATGTCCTGCAGGAACAGGAGTATGGACTGTGTAAAGCGAGCTGGCACGAACAAGTTCCAAAGCTTCATTAAAGGATAACTTTTTATCAGCAACTAAATCAACAAGTCGTTGAGCATTGATTAATGCAGCATGGCCTTCATTACAGTGATAAACGTCTTTTTCAATTCCTAATTTTTTAAGTGCCAGAATACCGCCAATCCCCAACATAATTTCTTGTTTCATGCGGTTTTCCCAATCCCCGCCATACAGCTGGTGAGTAATGGAACGATCGTATTCACTGTTCATATCAGTATCAGTATCCAGCAAATACAAGGCAATTCGCCCTACTGACACTTTCCACAGATACGAGTAAACAATACGACCCGGATAAGGCACTTCAATTATAATTGGTTCATCATTTTCATCTTTCATTTGTTTTAATGGAAGATTGTTGAAGTTCTGAGCTTCGTACACGGCTACTTGCTGGCCATCTACCGACAACGACTGGGTAAAATACCCATAACGGTATAAAAAACCGACAGCAGTCAAATCGATATTACTGTCACTGGCTTCTTTTAAATAATCACCAGCCAGCACACCTAAACCACCTGAATAAATTTTAAGCACTTCGGTTAAACCATATTCCATGCTAAAATAAGCAATCGAAGGAACATTCGTCTTTTTAGGAACGTTTAGATAAGCTTTAAAATCATTGTATACAGTTTCTACTTTTTTGATGAAATCAGTATTCTGCCCCATTGCCACCAACTTTTCATAGTTGAGTATATTCAATAGCAATACAGGATTTGAAGCAGCCTCAACCCAGGCATCATGGTCTATTTGGCGAAACAGGGTTTTTGCATCGCTATCCCACGTCCACCATATGTTTTGGGAAATTTCTTCTAATTTATTCAAACTCTCAGGTAAATGCGATCTTACATTAATCTCCTTTAAGTTTGTCTCATTTACGTTGTTAACTTTAAGTTTCATAAGCTTTATATATCTTTTTTATTTATCTAATTCTACTATTCGAGGTGACTGGTCTGATTTCAATAAGAATAAACAAACAGCATGTTCTTATACCTTATCTATGATTTAAGCTACAAAAATAATTAAAAAGGTTTAGGAAACAGAAAAATCAGTTCTAAAACTCTCCATATTCATTTCAAACGTTTGCACTGAGTTTCAATGAACCCCTTTAATCCGCTTGTTTTTATTTGCCAAAGCAATACTATATGCCTTATCATAATAATGAATAAAATGTTTCCAGAGTGCTTTTTCAGCAATCATAGCTGCATTTTTCCTCACTGCCTTTGTTTCATCTTCATTAAACGCCGCAAATTTAGAAATCATTTCGGCTATATGTTTTGCCACCACGTAGCCATTATAATCAGAACGTTGAATCACTCCTACCCCTTCGTCTATTTCATGAAATTTATGCAATACCCACTGTCCGAATCCTGATAGATCGGTGGTAATGGTTGGCACTGAAAAGGCAATACTTTCAAGCGGCGTATAACCCCAGGGTTCATAATATGATGGGAAGACAGTCAAATCCATACCGATTAATAAGTCGTAGTATGATTTATTAAAAATTCCATCTTCTCCGTTTAAATACGATGGGACAAAAATCAGTTTTACCGGTTGCGACTGGATATTGGTAAAATGGAACCAATGAATCGCCGACATGATATCATCATTGTAATAATCGTACAATTCATGCGTCGTGAAACGATTCCAGCTTTGAAGTTTATGATCAGGATGATTTAAGCTCGAAGCTAAATCTATCCGGGGACCTTTGATATGGGCAGGAACCATGATAAATACCACAACTTCTTTCGCCAAATCAGTATACTCGGTCAATAGCTTTAATGATTCCAGAAACGTATCGATCCCTTTATTCTTATATTCATACCTGCCGGCAGTACTGACGAACAGTGCATTTTCAACCAACTTGTATCCAAGTAATGTTTCAGCAACTTTTCGCAATGATGCACGGGCTTCATTTCTCTTTACAGCGAATTTCTTGCCTTTGGGTAAAAAGCCATCTTCCCAACCGTTGGGAGTTATTACATCCGGCTTCTTGTCAAGCAGTTGTTCACATTCAAAACCGGTGATTTCACTCACGGTAGTAAAGCAATCAACAAGATGTGCCGCAATTTTCTCTGTCGAATGCTTCGAAACCATATTCAGTTCGTAGGCCATCTGGTCACCATTATACTCATACAGATAATTATACAACGGTTTATGATTTCCAGCAATAGAGCGCCCAATGGAAGTGGCATGTGTTGTAAAGACAGTCGCAACCTCCGGGAGTTTGTTTTTAATGTAAAAAGCACCAAAAGTAGTCATCCATTCATTAAAATGAGCTACCACCCGGTTTTCAGTAGTCAATTTAAAAAAGCGGTAGTAACTTTCAATAATCATTCCGGTGGAATAACCAAACATCGACGACTCATCGTAATCGCCATTAGCCGCAATAGAATTCACACCGGTTTGTTCCCATACCTTCCCGTAAATTTCATTTTTCTGAGGCATTAAAGGAATAAAATCAACCAATACTGCTATCGGTTTTCCGGGTATATCCCAACGGCCTACCCTGATTTTCAAATGATATTCTTTATCGGTATAGACCTTCCAGTCATCATACAGTCCGGGTATTTCTTCAAAATACGGACAATGTTTATCGATCCAGATATCAGGTCCTATAAAAATTAATTTATCAGGAAGCATTTCCTGTAAAGTAGCAGCACGGGTGGACAAAACGGTATAAATACCTCCAACCATATTACATACTTCCCAGCTTGTTTCAAAAATATATTCGGGTTTCAATGTTTGTGGCATGAATTTTTAGTTTTAATAAGTAGCAAAGATAATATTATTCTGTATACAATTTTGTTTGTATGACAAAAGTCTACAGGTTTAACAATGATCAGTTAAGAAATGCTTCAAAATTAGTTCTTAAATTATAATCAAATGAAACAGTATTTCAGCCATTAAACAGCAAATTCACAGGCAACAAATTGATAGGCTGTATATTAAACAACAATGACTTCATGCTGAACGGATTTAAAACTTTCATCAATCTGCATCAATGAAAAATGATAAAAGAAGCTCAGTCTGCTTTGAAAATTATCATTTTGCTCTGAGTTATGACAAAATCATCTCTTTTTTATTTTAACTTATATAATATACATCGGATTTATCTTAAATTTCAATAATTTGCTTACACGCCCCAATAACTTAACAAAAGAAAACATAACACGCCCGAAATGTATTGTTTTTGTAATATATATGCATTATCTTTGACAGTAAATAAAAAAAAATATTATTCATCATTTAAAACAAAAGAACATGAAGAAAATTACTCTTTTATTCTCTTTTATTGCATGTGTAGTTTTTGCACAGGCGCAAACTCTTCTTACTGAAGATTTCAATTACACAGTTGGAACAGATATTTTAAGTCAAGGTTGGGCTAGACATAGTGGTACATCTTCACCTAATGACTCTATTTTGGTAACAGATGGATTAACGTTTACTGGTTATGTAGGATCAGGGATTGGTGGTGCAGCAATACTAAATAGCACCAATAAAGATCAGAATAAAACTTTTACTGCTCAAACTACAGGATCTGTTTATGCATCGTTCATGATGAAGGCTGGTTCATCGAATAGACAGGGTTATTTTTTTAATTTTGCATCAACTCCCCTCTCTGGAAATGTTTTCTTAACAAGGGTATGGGTAAATTCGAATGGTACTGGAACTGGAATTGGAACTTATGGTGCAGGTTTAGAACCATCACCATATTTAGCTATTACAGCAAATACAACTTACTTAATTGTGGTAAAATATGACTTTAGTACAAAAATTTCTAGCTTATACGTCTTTAATACAATGCCTAGTTCTGAACCAACTACTGCTCAAGCAACATATACAGAAACTGCTACTATTGCTAACGTCGGTGCTGTTTGTTTACGACAATACACATGGACAGGTTCAACTACTCCAGAAAATATAGTTATTGATGGAATACGAGTTGCAACATCATGGAATGCCCTATTTACTGTTTCAGACATTTCTACTCCAAAAGCTGACTTATTAAGTGTATCTCTTGCCGGAAAAAGTTTGTCTATAAAGAATGCTACAGATGGTTCTATCGTTGATGTTTATTCATCAGTTGGTTCTAAAGTACAATCTGCACAGCTAGTAAACGGAGCTATTCAGTTAAACAATCTGTCTAAAGGATTGTATATTGTTCGTATTGGCAACCAATCTTCTAAAATAATGTTGTAAAAATTTATCAATACGTTTTGCAATAGATACTCAAATGGATACCTCCGGACTGTAAAGTCTAGGAGGTATTTTTTTATCTGATAAATCAGGAACATCAACCAAAGAATAAAGTTAGAAGGAATGATATTTATAAAACATCAAAAAAAAAGAAATATATCACCATTTTTGAATAGAATTGTATTGTTTTTGTAATATATATCCAATACCTTTGTCACTAAATTTCTAAAATCCAAAGTATTTTTAGTATTCATATAAAAAAACAAAAACATGAAGAAAATTACTCTTTTCAAAACAGCTTTTCTGGCTGTAATTATGTTGGTTGCATTTGCGAATACATCTGCTCAAACAACAAATGTAAGTACTATTGCAGGTTTGCGAACCGCTGGTGCTTCGCTTGCCCTTGGTGCTTCCACCACCGGAACTTACACCTTAACCGGGGAAGCCTTTATAACCTTTGTTTCCACAGCTACAACTGGAACTTCTGCCGGTGTAAAAACACTTTATATCCAAGATGCCACCGGTGCTTTTATGGTTTACGATTCGGGAAAATTAATTACCAATACGTATAATCTTTACGATGGTTTGACAGGCCTTACCGGTACCATTAAAAACTATTACAATTCATATGAATTAATCCTAACAGCTGCTCCTGCTGCTGCAACATCAACTGGTCACACTCCATATGCTCCAATAGTTACTACCATAGATCAGTTAATCAATTATCCTCTTCAACTTGCTACGGTTAAAAATGTAACCATTAGTGATCAAACTACTGGTGGAACAGGAGCCTTTGTTGCTTCTAAAAATTTCCCGTTAAGTGTTGGTGGTGTAACAAGCACAACTGTCTTTCTTCGTACCGCTTATGCAGATGTTAATTATATTGGAGCAACTGTTCCTACAACTACTCCTCAGAATATTACAGGTTTGATTTTACCTTATCAATATAGTGCGACGTCCACACTAACAGTTGACTTTATTCCGCGTAGTTCAAGCGATATTACTATTGCTACGGGTATTTCTTCTCCAAAAGCTGACGCATTAAGTGTATCTCTTGCCGGAAAAAGTTTGTATGTAAAAAATGTAACCGATGGTTCCATCGTTGATGTTTATTCTTCAGTTGGTTCTAAAGTACAATCTGCACAACTTGTAAACGGAGCAATCCAATTAAACAATTTGACAAAAGGATTGTATATCGTTCGTATTGGCAACCAGTCGTCAAAAATCATATTGTAGTCTGATCCGTTACTTATAAAATTTAATCAAAACCGTTGGTACAACCTTGTATCAACGGTTTTTTTATGCTTCAACAAAAACTCCAACTTGTTACCCAAAACAAGCACCCCCGTATTCTGGTTACCTCCAATGCATCTAGTACTGGCTTTAGATTCTGTATTATTGCTTCACCCTCTATTCACCACCACGTTACTGTATTTATAAGGATCTGATTTATTTACAATACAGATATAATATAGATATATTAACTTTTTAATGATATATTATATCTAAGTTATATCTATATTATATCTAAGTTACATCTAAGTTACATCTGTATCATCATGGCAAATTGGTGGCGAATAGAAGTAACCGGATTTTATAACAAAAATGAAAAATGGCATAGTTTCTAGACGATTTAAACAGACTGGTGTCTTTTGGGAATTTAAAGATCTTTCAATTCAAAGATCACTCATAATTAGCCTATTACAGTGCGTTAATTTTAGAACATTCGCCTCCCTCCTCTTGTATTGCCCGCGCTGCAATTGCCCGGCATGAAATTTTAAAGCAGTCCGTATAAAATTAGTTAACCAAAGTGTATGCTTAATTCACCGGAAATTCCTATTTTTAGTGCAAAATTAAATATCCATTAGTTTTCTTCATAATTAAACAGTTAGAGCGTATGGGAAGCAAGAAAAATTTTGTATTGGACACCAATGTCATTCTTCACGATTACAAATGTGTTCAGAATTTTGAAGAAAATGATATTTACATTCCGATTGTGGTGCTCGAAGAGCTCGATCACTTCAAAAAAGGGAATGAACAAATCAATTTTAATGCCCGCGAGTTTGCGCGGGAACTTGATTTAATAGCCGATGACAATCTATTCAAGAAAGGTGCCAGCCTGGGTGCAGGTAAAGGGAAGCTGTTTATCCTGACCGGAGGCGAATATCCTGAGATCATCTCCAAATCGTTTATTGAAAAGACATCCGACCACCGCATTCTGGCCACAACGTATACCTTGCGCGAAAAGAAGAAAAACAGCCGGACTATTCTTGTCTCAAAAGATATTAACCTACGCATGAAAGCACTCTCGCTGGGGTTGGAAGCTGAAGATTATATCAATGACAAAGTAACCGACATTAACGTTTTTGAAAAGACGTATGAAACCTATGAGAATATTCCTCCTGAACTGATTGACCAATTATATAAAAACGGAGGGACAATTCCACTGGAGGAACTGGCATTTTCCTCTGACATAGAGCCACAGGACTGTTTTGTACTGAGAAGCAACCGCGCGAGCGTGCTGGCACGGTATAATCCGTCAACAGGACTGGTGAAACGCATAGAGAAAGAACGGTGCTTCGGAATTGAGCCACGCAATGCCGAGCAGACATTCGCCATGAATGTACTGTTGGATGACGACGTTAAACTGGTGGCTTTAACGGGTAAATCGGGAACAGGAAAAACCTTGCTGGCTCTGGCAGCTGCTCTGCAAAAGAATGAGGCGTATAAACAAATCCTGCTGGCACGTCCTATTGTGGCATTAAGCAATAAAGACCTTGGATTCCTGCCGGGTGATGAGAAACAGAAAATAGCACCTTATATGCAACCGCTGTTCGACAACCTGAACGTGATAAAACATAATTTTGCATATCAGGGAAAAGAAATCAGGCAAATAGACGAAATGCAACGTAACAACCAACTGGTGATTGAAGCACTGGCCTATATCCGTGGCAGGAGCTTGAGCGATACGTTCTTTATTGTGGATGAGGCTCAAAACCTGACACCGCACGAAATAAAGACCATCATTACCCGCGCAGGCGAAGGCACTAAGATTGTATTCACCGGTGACATACAACAAATCGATTCACCCTATCTGGATATGTTCTCTAACGGATTAGTCTATATGATTGACCGCATGCGGGGACAAAACATTTTTGCCCATATCAACCTGGTAAAAGGTGAACGAAGCTTCTTGTCGGAACTGGCAAGCGACTTGTTATAGTAGGGGTAGCATTGCAGACTGGAAATACCAGTCTGCAAAATTTAAACTAACAAATCAAAGAGTTAATCCCCTAACGGGGAATATTGGTTGAACTATGATTCTTCTATGGATATTAATTCCCTACGGGAAAAATAGGTGAAATACATCAATACAATTCTTTTCTCCGTTAGGAGATCAATATCCATAGAGAGCTCAGCCTTTTAACGATATTCCCCGTCAGGGGATAAACAGATTAACAATAGGGTCTGTGATTGAACTTTTAGTCAGGTAAGAGATTGTTGTAAAAGAGATTACCCCAAACATTTTTTCCTTAAACTAACCGACTGTCAGGGAGAAAATAGTGAGACATTAGTTTGGCTTGATTTTGCTTTGCAATATCATTACATTACTGTTGAAAAATATAGCCCTTTGATAGAACTAAATAATGAAGTGGGAAAATTATTGACATACATGATGAATAATCCTGAAAAATTTGGAGTAGCTCCTTCATAAGACTTTCAGCCTAACTAACTAACTGACTAACTAATTAGCAATTACTTATTACTTACTTCTTACTACTTACTACTTACGACTAACTACCGACTACTAACTACCGACTACAAACTACCGACTATGACGAATTCAGCTACTATCACCAACAAACTTGGAACAGAAAAAATAGGTAAACTTATTTGGGAATATTCTCTTCCGGCTATTGTAGGAACTGTAGTGATGGCGTTTTATAATATCGTCGACAGGATATTTATAGGCCAGGGCGTAGGGCCATTGGCTATTTCGGGGTTGGCACTTACATTCCCTTTTATGATCCTGCTTATGGCTTTTGGCATGTTGGTGGGTGTAGGGGCAGCTTCACGTATTTCCATCACACTAGGGGAGAACGACCTGGAGAAAGCAGAGAAAATACTGGCCAATGCTTTTACCCTAACGCTGATTATTTCGGGAACCGTGATCATACTTTCGTATATCTATATGAGTGATGTACTCCGGCTCTTTGGGGGTACGGATAAGACAATACACTATGCCGAAGATTTTATGAAGATCATTATTCCGGGAGCCATCTTTTCGGCACTGAATTATGGTTTCAATAACATCATGCGTGCCTCGGGGTATCCACGAAAAGCCATGTATACCATGATCATTTGTGCTCTTATAAATATAATCCTGGATGCGATATTTATTTTTGGTTTTCACTGGGGTATACAGGGAGCTGCAATGGCTACCAATATTGCCTTTGTTGTAGGTACGGTATGGGTATTGTCGCATTTCATGAAAAAGGATTCAATTATCCGCTTTCACCGTAAGGACTTCCGATTGGAAAAAGACATTGTCCTGTCTATCATCAATATTGGCCTGTCGCCTTTCTGCATGCAACTGGCAACCTGCTTTGTGATCATACTGGTGAACTCCACGCTGATTCATTACGGAGGTGATTTGGCAATAGGAGCGTTCGGCATCATTAACAGCGTAAACACCCTGGTGGTTATGTTTATTGTCGGCTTGAACCAGGGAACACAACCGATTATAGGCTATAATTATGGAGCGAAGATCTACGACCGCATGTTCGGAACATTAAAATATGCTATTGTAGTTGCAACAGGACTGACAACAGTAGGTTTTATTATTGGCACCTTTCTGCCAACAGTCATGGCTTCCCTTTTCACCAGGGACGTTGAACTGCAACACATAGCTTCCAAAGCACTCCGGATATCGGTTACCATGTTTCCAATAATCGGGATACAAATAGTTATTACCAATTTCTTCCAATCTATCGGGAAAGCCAGGATATCAATACTCCTGAGCCTCACACGCCAGTTTTTATTTCTGGTACCCTGTTTATTGATCCTACCCCCTATCTTCGGTCTGACAGGTGTATGGTCAGCCATGCCGGTATCTGATGGGTTTGCATCGGTTATGTCAATTGCCTTTATACTTTATTATATGCGGAGATTTAAGCGAAAGATGGTACTATAAGCGTCGAGGAATGAGGAACGAGGAATGCCTGGTGTCTGGCCAAGAAATGAATTTAAAAGAGTAAACAAAATTCAGGGGAGTACAATTCAAATAAGAGTAAAAAAAAACAAGGAAGGAGAAAATCAATTAGTTTTCTCCTTCCTTGTTTTTACTAAATTCCTTTTAGTTATTTTCTCACCAATACCCAGGCATCAGGGAAACGGTTGGAGATTTCTTTAATAAACGCATGAGCTTTGTGATAATCATTCATTGAAGACATCAAGACACGAAACATTCCTTTTTCGTTAACAACGATAACGGCTCTGCTTCCTTCTTTATTTAAAGTGGTTTGTAACCCTTTGGCATTTGTTTGTTTCGTAAAACTACCAACGACAACGTGGTATTTATAATTCAGGGCATCTGTATTTGTTTCGCCTTCCGCTAAACTGAAATTCTCATTACGTGTTACTTCTGTTTCATTGGATACAGCTTTAGTCTCTGAAGATTCAGTTGCAACAGGTGCTGGTGCTGGAGTGGGCACAACCGTTTTAGGAGCCGTTGCTTCGATATTGGCACCTGCAGGTATCTCAGCAATTTTTTGTTTTGTTTTACAGGCAGATGTTGCCAACATTACAACAGCTAAAGTAAGAGTTAATCTGATTGTCTTGTTCATGTTTCTATTATTTAAATGATTTTATATTTATTAAATGCCTATTGACCAAAGTACAATGTCTCATACATTTTTCAGTTGACTTCGCCACCCGGACTTTAGACTTTATCTAAGACACTGCAAAGATGACAAGAAAAATGGAGCTATACAAATAGTCATGATAAATTTTATAAAAAAACACAGTTTTGTTCAAACAAAATGGCGGTTCCATACGTTTAATAGTCATAAAAGTAAAAAACAAGAGATTTATTAACTCGTAAAACAGTAAAATTATGAAATTTACATTGCCCGAATTACCTTATGCTCACAATGCATTAGAACCAATTATCAGTGAAAAAACCATCAGTTTCCATTATGGAAAACATCATCAAACGTATGTAAATAACCTAAATGGATTGGTTGTTGGAACTGAATTTGAAAACTCCGACCTGGAAGCTATTATCAAAAAATCAGAGGGTCCTATATTCAATAATGCAGCCCAGATATGGAATCACACCTTCTATTTTTTATCGCTTACCCCCAACAAAGGTAGTGTTCCAAGTGACAAGTTAGTGAAAGCAATTAATGCCGGCTGGGATTCACTTGATAACTTTAAAGCCGAATTCAATAAAGCAGCCGTATCAGTATTTGGTTCCGGCTGGGCATGGCTTGTAAAAGATGCAGAAGGAAAACTTTCGATTGTGAAGGAAAGTAATGCAGGCAATCCACTTACCCATGGCTTGACTCCTCTTCTTACTTTTGATGTTTGGGAGCATGCTTATTATCTGGATTATCAGAACCGTCGTCCCGATTATGTAGCTGCATTATGGGATTTAGTGAACTGGAAATTAGTTTCCGAACGTTATTAAAAAACACAGTTAAAAACTTTTATAAGCCGGATTGAATTAATTCAATCCGGCTTTTTTTATACAGTTTACTCCTAATTCCGCTTAACTTTTATTCTTAAAACTATAACACTTGTTAAAATGCACAACAAAACATTCATTTTACTAAAAATTGATAGCGCTTTGTATTGAAGTGTCCTAAAAAAATTATCTTTGCACTCACTTTTAAATAGATTCCACGTAAAATGGAGTAATAACAGCTATAAATAATTTAAGAAACTAAGCGAATGAAAAACTTATCACTCATTTTTAATGCCATTCTGGCGGTTGCAGTAGTAGTTCTTTTTGTGTTGGTGTTGGGTAATAAGACAAATACTATAACTAAACAATCAGTTATAGGGAAGGATACCATTTCAAAAGGCAAATTACCTATCGCTTATATTAATATTGATTCCTTGTTGTTACACTATCAGTTTGCGAAAGAAGCAAATGAATCATTAATCAAAAAACAAGAAGACTCACGCCTTACCATCAATACCAAAGCCCGCCAATTACAGGCAGAGATGGCCGAATTTCAGCATAAGCTGGAAAACAATGCCTTTTTAAGCCGTGAACGGGCAGAACAAGAGCAAGCCCGCTTACAAAAGAAACAACAGGATTTGCAGGCACTGGATGGTGATTTGAGCAAACAATTAGTACAGGTACAACAAAAAATGAGTGAACAACTGCGTGACACCATCAATTCATTTATGAAAAGTTTTAATAAAGATCATAAGTATGAGATGATCATCAGCAACACATCCAGCGATAATATCCTGTATGCAGATAAATCATACGATATCACGGCTGAAGTTACAAAACTTTTGAACGAACGCTTTGCAGCAAAAAAATAGATTACCGATTAATCAAGACACAAAAAAAGCACAACCTCAATAGTTGTGCTTTTTTTATATGCCATTTGTATCAACATATAGTTTTCAGTTACCTCTGAATGATTGAAAAAAGGAGGAAAGTGCATAAATAAGAACCATGACGACCCAGGAATTAGAGCCAGTAAACATGAGGTATGCAGCTACACCAAGCATAAGGCTAGTCAGGAAACCCAATCGGGCTAATCGTTGATGACGCTTATCAGCAGAATTACTTTCATAGGCATTTTTCCCTTGCAGGAAGATTAATAAACCCGCTCCAACGGAAAAAATGTAGGGTGCATAATAAATATCAAAAATCCGGGCAAAAGCACCTAAAATAGTGATTGTTCCGGCAATAAGAAATAAAATCTGTGAGGGTTGTTTTTCTTTCATTCTTTAATAATAAATATATCTTCGTTCTCTTTTTTCATGAAATAATGTTCACGGGCAAACTTTTCCAGGTTTGCATTGCTTGATTGAAGCTCAAATTTCTTTTGTTTGTTCAATTTAATTTCGTTCTGATAAAACTCATATTCTTTTTCCAACTGGCTTATTTTCTGATGAGTCTGCCAACGATGAATCAAACTGTGTTGATCAAAGAAAGTAACGAAACAAGTATAAGCTAAAAAAACAATGAGATACTTATTCAGGAATATCTTCCTAAGTTTCTTCCCTGTAGTATTAGAAAATGCCATGATAATTCAAATTACGAGTTGTCGGAATAAAAAAAAGATATATGCAAGCAGACAAGTGATACAACAAATAAAACAACTCACGTTTTCGAGACAAAGGTAAGCAATTTTTAGGTTCATTCTTTTTTTTGAGAAATCTTTTTTTTTGATGAACTGAACCTGATTTTTTCAGTATATTTGCAGGCAAAAGCAGAAAAAGGTTTCAATTTATGGATAATTTCATTGTTTCGGCTCGCAAATACCGCCCATCGTCATTCAACTCGGTTGTCGGTCAGCTGGCATTGACTACTACACTTAAGAATGCCATCAAAAGCAATCATTTGGCACATGCTTACTTGTTTTGCGGACCAAGGGGTGTGGGCAAAACAACCTGTGCACGTATTTTTGCCAAAACAATTAATTGCCAAAACCTGACAGCTGAAGCTGAAGCCTGTAATGAATGTGAATCATGCGTTTCATTCAATGAACAACGGTCGTATAACATCCACGAATTAGATGCTGCTTCTAACAACGGAGTGGATGACATACGTTCACTGACCGATCAGGTTCGTATACCGCCACAAATAGGGAAATACAGTGTCTATATCATTGATGAAGTACATATGCTCTCACAGGGTGCTTTTAATGCATTTTTAAAGACATTGGAAGAGCCACCTGCCCATGCCATTTTTATCCTGGCAACTACCGAAAAACATAAAATCATTCCAACAATCCTTTCCCGTTGCCAGATTTACGACTTTAACCGCATCACAGTAGCTGATACCGTAAAGCATTTGCAATATGTAGCACAACAGGAAGGAGTAACTGCTGATATAAACGGTTTGAACATCGTTGCCCAGAAAAGCGAAGGGGGAATGCGGGATGCCTTATCAATTTTCGACCAGTTAGTAAGCTTCTGCGGAAATAATATTACCTATCAGGGAGTAATTGAAAACCTGAATGTGCTCGATTACGAGTATTATTTCCGGCTGGTAGAAGGATTTTTAAAAGGAGAAGTAAGCCAAAGCTTGCTTATTTTCAATGAGATCTTGAATAATGGGTTCGATGGACACCATTTTATCACCGGACTTAGTTCCCATTTGCGTGATGTATTGGTAAGCAAAGACCCTCTGACAATACCTTTGCTGGAAGTGGGGGCTGATATAGGCGAACGCTACAAAACACAGGCTCAATTGTGCTCAGCTGAATTTCTCTTTCAGGGATTAAAGATCTGCAACGATTGTGATATCGATTACCGGCAAAGCAAGAATAAACGACTTCTTATTGAGCTCGCTTTAATTCGTCTGTGCCAACTGACGGATGAAAAAAAAAAATCCCTACTAATTGACGAAGTACCTGCACCCTTAAAAAAAATAACGACAGATGCTCCTGTTAAGACAGAGAATAAACCGGTCGTAACAATAGCACCAATCACATCCACTGAAATAACAAAACCTGTTTTACCAGCTGCTGAAAGTCCAAAAGTAAATATTCCTGACACCAGACCAACCAAACGACCAGGAAGCATTTCTATTTCGACATCAAACACAGTAGCTTCACCACAAGCATCCTATACTGTAGAGAAGACTCCTGAAAGAGTCATTCAAAACAATCCTTTTACCTACGAAGAATTGGATGAAGCCTGGCAACAATTTGCCAAAACCATACCTGAACAAGGCCGGATAACCAGCTTTATACTAAACACGAGACCCAACTTAACCACTGCTACCACATTCGAACTAACGGTAAGTAATATCTTACAGGAAAAAGAAATAAAACGCCTTCAACCGGACATTGTTGAGTTCATGCAACATAAGCTTCAGAATTCGATGATCAGAATGACATTGAAGATTGCCGAAGAAACTGAAATACAACGTGCCAATTCACCTGAAGATCGATATAAAATCATGGCGGATCAGAATCCATCTTTGGATAAGCTTAGAAAAGGGTTAGGATTAGAGATCGATTAATTAATTCATAATTCACAATGCATAATGCATAATTAATTGTGAATTATGAATTATGAATTAAAATAAGTTATGTTTAAAAAGATTTCACGGGTAGTCTGGATATTATCGGTTGTCAGTTTATTTACGGATGTGGCAAGCGAAATGCTCTATCCTGTCATGCCTATCTACCTGAAAAGTATCGGATTCTCAATTTTGATAATCGGTATTCTGGAAGGTGTTGCTGAAGCTACTGCCGGATTGAGCAAAGGATATTTCGGCAAGCTGTCCGATGCAACAGGTAAACGGTTACCTTTCGTTCAGGCAGGATATATTCTTAGCGCTATAGCGAAACCGATCACAGTTTTTTTCACTTACCCTGTCTGGATTTTCTTTGTCCGCACCACTGACCGTTTTGCCAAAGGTATCCGCACCGGAGCCCGTGATGCCATTCTATCCGACGAAGCTACTCCAGAAACTAAAGGGACCGTTTTTGGATTTCACCGTGCCATGGACACTGTAGGGGCTGCCATA
>Ga0302208_10000336_pt1 | contig 23913 bp, 14 predicted proteins | sample II_Fen_E2_3_FD_194577 | JGI IMG/M metagenome (GOLD analysis project Ga0302208, IMG submission 194577) | Peat permafrost microbial communities from Stordalen Mire near Abisko, Sweden - II_Fen_E2_3 | ecosystem: Environmental > Terrestrial > Soil > Wetlands > Permafrost | place: Sweden: Abisko...
CAAATTCACCACTTCCGGGCTTCCATTCGGACGAAGTAATCAGATGCCAGAAGCTGTTGTGCTGAAAAATAGGAACAGACTTGATATATAATCCTAAACCAATCAATATTACCAACAAGATAGATGCTAGCGTAATACTAAACATCACCCCTCCGGCAATTTTATTTTTCAGAACTCTGTTTGAATACATTTATTCAATGGTTAATGTTTAATGATAAATGGTCAATAATATACGAATTACAATTTATCATTTACAATTAATAATTAATCAGGTCTATTTCAGTTTTGCAATTCCTTTGTTTAGTTTATCTTTTGACAAACCAATATAACCGTTAGGGACATTGTATTTTTGACCTTCGGTGAGGATAAATTTCAGGAATGCAACCACTGCAGGATTTGTTGGTTTTCCATTTGCCACAAGGTATAAATCACGAGCCGGAGGAGAAGGATACTTACCTTGTGCAATAGCAGAAATCAATTGATTGGATGTTGCATAAAAGTTTTCGGAAGCATCAATTCTTCCATTATTATTCACATCAATAGGTAATACTAAAATCCCCGGGTTAGGTTTCTTTGTTTTCAGATCGTATGCATACGCAATGTTGTTATATCCAAAGCCCAACGGATCTTTTTGTACAGCAGAAGCAACTCCCGGATCACCAAAAACAGCAGTTCCTTTCAGGTCTTCCTGCTTTTTGTTTCCAAGGTATTTTGCCCAAGTTTCACCGGCACCACAGGCATCGGAACGTACATACAGGTGAAGCGGGATATTGCTTTGAATGCCCAGTACCTGTCCCCATGTTTTATATTCTCCACTCACAAAAGCTTTTGTTGCAGCAGCCTGAGTGATTCCTTTTGCCAACAGTTCTTTGATCTTAGGATTCTTAGCATTGATAGTAGGCACAACAGCATCTTTAGCTACCGCTACAAACCAGGCTCCTTTGGCTACTTCCTCTGGTTTAACCTCCCGGGAAACCATTCCCAGACTAACCACTTTTGCCAATGCATCGGTTATTCCCTTTCCGGCACCGCCGCCCGAAACATCAATTTTAACTTTAGGATGAAGTTTTTTAAACTCTTCAGCCCACTTGACTGCTAATGGATATAGTGCAAAAGCACCCGATAATGAAATCTGTCCTTCCAGTTCTTTTTTCTGTGCCTTTGCCTGATTGGTAAATACCAGAAGAATAGCAAATACGAGAGTTAATGTTACAATCTTTTTCATAAACCTGTTTATTATATTATTTATAATTATTTCTATGATTTCTTATACAGGGCTTCTTCCGTTCAAAAACAAACTACCTCGCAGCAGAACTGTCGAGGTATTGTTTGAAGAATAATTCTTTTTTCGAAGCAGAGCTTCGGGAAATTTAACCCAAAGAGATTAAAAGCAGAAACGATTCTATCTTAAATATTATATTGCAAAGTTCCTGTAATTTGGCTAAGCATACAATCCCATTCAAAGGGTATTTACATACCCTATTTAGGGTATATAAATGAAAAAACTGCCTCTATTTTCAATTACGAGAGGCAGTTTTTTCATCATTTTTGAATTTCAATCCAATATGTCAGATTGTAAACATAGAACACAATTAAGCTCTAAATAATACAAATAATTCCATATATACTTCAGACTTGAAACTTTTCCTTTACTTTACGGTCGGCCAGTTTTCCGATTCTGTCCGGGCAGTTTTGAGGTAATTTTCAATGGCTTCAAGGATCTTTGGATTCTGATTTGCTACATCTGTTTTTTCTGAAACATCGTTCTCTAAATCGTATAATTCAAGAGCTTTATTCCACCCTGTACGAATGGCCTTCCATTTGCCCCATCGTACAGCCTGCGTTTGATTTGGAAATTCCCAGTACAGAAATCGTTTTTCGGTATCTTGTTTACTTCCCTTTAATGTAGGCAATATACTCATGCCATCTATATGTTGAACTGCTTTTGCACCGGTTATTTCAGCTAATGTGGGCATAAAATCAGGGAAATAGGTAATTGCATCACTTGTTTTACCTGCAGGAAAATGCTTCGGCCAACGCGCAATCAGCGGGATGCGAATTCCACCCTCATACAGATTGCCTTTTATACCGCGCAAATTTCCATTACATTCCAATTCTTCACGTGGCGCCATCACAGCACCACCGTTGTCCGAAATAAAAATAACTACCGTATTTTCCCGTAACCCTTTTGCATCCAATTCTTGCAATACGCGCCCTATATTATTGTCCATGTGAGTAATCAACGCAGCATAGATTTTGGCCTTTTGACTCAGATCAGTATTTGTATAAATACCCAAGTCTTTTATCACATAAGGTTCGTGAGGTGTATCGTAAGCCAGGTAAAGAAAAAATGGTTTGGTTTTATTTTCGTCAATAAACCGGATAGCTTCATCGGTAGAAATGTCATTATTGTGTTTACCTTGTACCCCATTCTGATTTTCAGGAATACTTATCAACTCACGGTTATTATATCGTTTGGCCGGATAATAATAAGGCAGATTAGACTCCGGAGTACTGATCAACCAGCCCTTGAATTCATCGAAGCCTCTATCGAGTGGGCCTGCATGGATATTAAAGCCATCCTGATGCCATTTGTTGATTAGTATAGAATGATACCCTACACCATGAAGCATAAGAGCCAAGGTGGTGTCAGTTTCTAACAGATTGGCACGGCGAATCGGGGTTCCATTTTTATCACCAACCAAACCTCCTGCTTGTGCGAAATTATTCCGAATGCGACTATGCCCGGTATTTTTCCCTGTAAGTAAACAACAACGTGAAGGCGAACTTACAGCCGAACCGGCATAGGCTTGAGTAAAACGGAGTCCATCGTGCGCGAGTTGATCAATATGAGGAGTTTTGACCGTTTTATTGCCATAACAAGCCAAATCGCCATAGCCCATATCATCAGCAATAATGAAAATAATGTTCGGTTTTTCAGACTTTGCTTTATTAGCAGCAACAACAGTTTGCGAAACAGCCGAAGAAATCATGCCGGTAGTTAGCAGCACCGATCGAAAATTGAATAATGTTTTTTGCATTACTATTAGTGGTTTATATAGAAACAAAATTAAATCATAATTATCAGATTCAATCCTACATTCTGATCAAATTACTATGCAAAATGACAGATCTAGCATCTGAATAAAAATCACTTGTAAGAATCGGTTACTCGCTCCTCGCCCACTCCATCACATTTGCAGGCGATCTGTTGTCATTCAGTTCGCCTAACATAAAATTCATATAAGGTTCTACGTGGTTAAAGTAATGTTTAAGCCCCCCGCAAAGATAGTTATGAGCCGACCCATCGGCGAGTCTAACTATTCTGTTTTTCGGACATTCACCATAACAGAGTTTAAGAAACCGGCATTGCCGACAAGTCGTTGAGAGTTTATCCCGCTTATCATTTCCGAATTTTAATTGCGCCGGCGAAAGCATCATTTCAGTAATAGTATGTTGATGAATATTACCCTGCCTGTATTCCGAAAAAACGAAGTGATCGCAGCTATACAAATCACCATTAGCGTCCAATGCCGCAGCATGACCGCAGGTTTCAGCGTATACACAAACTCCAACAGATGCATCTGCAAACCCCGACAAAGTAGCATCAAAAGTAATCACAAAAGTTTCCCCCACATCATTTCGAACCCATTCATCAAAAATGGTGGCAAGAAATCGCCCATACTCCAATGCACCAACCGACCAGGAAGTAAGCTCCCCATCGACACTCTCAGCCGAAGTAAGCAAGCCAGATTCAACATTGAACCTTTCCACCACCGGCGAAAACTGGATGTATTTTGCTCCAATTTGTTTAAAGAAATGGTACACTTCAAGAGGATATTGCACATTATAGCTATTCACTACCGACAGTATATTAAATTCCACCTGATATTTTTGAAGCAACCTGATGCCTCTCAGCACTTGTTGAAAAGAGCCGTCACCCCGAATTGTCTGTCGGTATACATCGTGGCAATGTTCAGGGCCATCAAGCGAAATACCAATCAGAAAATTATTTTCTTTGAAAAACCGACACCATTCTTCAGTCAACAATGTTCCGTTTGTTTGCAATACATTTTCAATTTGCCGATTACGTCCATATGCTTTTTGTAATCTAATTGCTTTTCTGTAATAATCGAGACCCATCAATAGCGGCTCACCGCCATGCCAGGTAAACAAGATCTGTTTCACCGGCTGAGCATTAATATATTGTTCTATATAAAGTTCCAACGTTGCATCGCTCATCCTGTTTGTCATATCATTAGGATTCATGCTCTTTTTATCCAGATAATAACAATAGTCACAATGTAGGTTACAAGCCGGCCCTATAGGTTTGGCCATTACATAAACTGGATATTTAAGCGGATTGAAACCGATCGTTTTCTGCATTTAATTACTATTGAAAATATAATACTTCCTGATTTATCAAGATTAAGTTAGCCAAATATCTGTTGCGAAAAAATGCCGCGATTTAGACAGTACTACCAGCATCGGAATACAAAATTTCTATTTGTACGTAACACATCTAAAATTACTAACTTCGTGATGCGACCACGTGGAGCGAAACCCAAAATATCCCTGTCGTAAAGGTAACGGATCGTTATAACTGAAATAACAAATGCCATCGACACAAAATGATGTAACACCATCTTTTACTTCTATTTTTATGTGATAGTTATGATTGGGGACAAGCAGATGCTCTACATCTGTATATTCTTTTAAAAGAGTACGTTCACCGTTGCCTTCATATTTACGAAAACGAGTGGTAGTATTGGTGTTTCCTCCCATGCCAACATAATAAAGCCGAAGCGAATCATATTTCTCAAATACTCCGTTTCGAGTAAACAAATTGGAATTTTGCGGATCTGATGCCATCCAAAAACAATTAAGATCCGACAAACGATCATTTTTCCCGCCTGCTACAATTACTTTACGATCAAATTCTATCCTGAAGTTTCCGCTTAAAAGTTTATTATACCAAACAGTAACACCGCCTCTTGTTTCGAGTACCAACTTCTGATTTTTCGTATAAACTTTCGAATCCGGTAAAGAAGCCATTTCCGGTATCCAGGTAGTATTATCCAAAGGAGTTTTAAACTCATCGGTGTAAATATGTATACGACTGGAATTTTCTATTTGCTCCTGAGGTATTGCAGAGAAACTACAAAAGACCAGTAATGCTATAAATAATAAAAAATAAGTTGCTCGAATAAATAGACTTGCCTTCATGTGGAAGTAGTGTTTTATATGATCATCTGATAATATACTCCTAAAAAAATTCTCCCTTAAATTGCCCGCATGTTATCCATCGCATACCAACATTTTACAACAATGACTGTTTCAGTATTTGTTTTGTCCGAAGTTCTGAAAAACAGAGTGCAATTTACAATTAATATTCATCATTAGGCAACACAAGTATAAATTTATAAGTAAAAAGTCAGATTCTCACGTGAAAAATCTGGCTTATGAGAATCTGGCTTTTTACAGTAAACTCTTTAGATTTTTATGTAGTTAATGTCAGTACCCAGGGTTTTGATATTTTGCTTTTGCCTCAGCACTCAAAAGTACTCCTTTTTCATCCGTCAACATATCCAGATAAGCCTGAGGAAATGGTTTGAATGTATTCGTAAGCGTAAAAGTTCCTTTACCATTACCGTCCTGGCCACTACCTGCTAGCGGATTGTTGGATACCGGCCAATTACCTTGTTTAGATGAAGCCATCTGACTATGATGCATCACGCGTTCAGCCTGAATGCCGGCATGGTGAATACCTTCATAAATGATTTGTTCAGTATTGAATTCGCGAGATATTTCGTTATAAATAAAATGAATAAATCGGGTGGCATCTGTGGTGGCTTCAGGTGGATAATTTTCTGAATTTGATTTTGCTGAAGCACCATCCCAATAGGATGCATCTACCTTGATTTTATCAAATGTGCCAGATAGCAACGTATATGGGTATTTGCGTTCGGAAGCAGGTAAATTCTCAGATCCCGATTCTAACCGTGCCAATACTTCCGCTCTGGTTTCACCTGCCTGATAGGCAGCACGTGCCCTGACGACATTGATATCATCAATCGCTTTACTGTATTGATTCAATCTTCCATAAACTTCTGCACGTATTAAGAAAGTCTCAGCTAACCGGAAGATAGCTACATCACGTGTTCCGAAATGATTATCCACGGTAGTACGGTTCGGGTCAACAAACTTACGGGACGATGGGCGAAGACTTCTGCCCAGTGATAAACCGGTGCTGGAAAGATAACGATCGGCTCCCGTTTTTCTATAATAATATTTGGCACCATTTTTTATCCAACGTGGATATAGCACGTAAGGCTGCGAAACTGCCTTTAAAGAATCGATTGCTGTTTCTTTGGTGTTTTCTAAAAAGACTAACCCTAAATCATCCAACCCAATTTTATGCTGACCTGACACTGCTTTCCTAGCACCCCAGGATGCTCTGTCGTAACCCGGCTGAATATTCGTGTTAAAGTACAGTGCATCTTTAGTTTGCCATTGCAATGATTTGTTTTTTGTATCCGTATAAACCAAACCGCTACCATCAGTAAGGGCTGTATTATCGAAAGAAGCACTTTTATATTCAATCTGAAAGCTTTTTTCGTAACGCGAATCGGATAATTTATCGGTAAATACATCATAACCCCAGTCGGTAGGCAAGAATCCATCTCCTTTTCGTAACCCATAAGCCCATGTCTTTGATGGGATATTCCATATTGCATTGACATAATCACAGGTAAATGCAGCATCAGTTCTCATTCCGTAACGACCATTGTCAAGATTGTTACCATACGATGCCTGAAGAATAATCTCTGCATTTGCTTCATTACTCCAATCACCTCTTGACACTTTGAATAAGTCCCAATAATTTGTTGCCAACCCTTTAAAGGTTCCACTATTCTTGGCCGCGTAAGCATCAATAACAGCTGTCGAAAAGACAAGTGCAGAGTCCAAATCGGTAGCTACAGTACCTTTATACAACAATCCCAAATCAGCATTCGGACTATCATAATTAACGGTACCATCTGCGTTTCGGTATTGTTTAAAATTGGCACCCTGGGCTCTTTGCAAGTAAAGCTTAGCTAAAAAATGACCAGCAGCCCATTTCGTAAGACGACCTCGCGTGGTATTTTCAGGCAATGGCAAGTGATTGTATGCAAATCGAAGATCAGAAATCATTCTTGAATAGATTTCTTCGGATGTTGACTTTGGAAAATAAAATGCAGAAGGAAGTGCATTGCTACTTGTTAATGGCATTGGCACATCTCCTAGTTGGGTAACCAACATATAATAAGACCATGCACGTAGGAAGTAAACTTCCGATAATCGAAGATTAGCATATTCAGGATCAGTGGTGAATTTACCGGGTGCTCCTTTTTTTATTGATTCAATAGCACGATTACAATTATTTATAATAGGATATGTACCGAGTAATTGAGTAGCGTAATAGCCCATTAGATTATTGGCGTAACTTCCGGCAGCACCCGAAGCCGACCATACAGTAGGACTAAAGATAGCCCAGTCATTGTTTAATGGTTCTACAATATCATCACCGCTCTCAAAAAGATACGGCCCTTCCATAAATCCGTATTTAAACCTGAGGGTATTATAATTACCAACAATAAGTTGCTCCAATCCTATTTCGGTATCAAAATAGTCTTGAGTAATGGTAGAAACCATCTTCTCTTCCAGAAAGTCCTTGCAGGACGCAAGCGATACCAGCAACGTAAGCAGTATCACAATATTTATTTTTAGTATATTCTTTTTCATTATTTTCAATTTTAATTCATTCATCAATATCTGGAAACAACATCAAACAAATTGATTATTGTGTTCAATAAATAACTTTCAATTGTTAGTTATGCTTTTATCACAGTCCTATTTTAAGACCAAATACAAGACTACGATTCACTATTGTATTTGCAGTTTGTCCACCGCTTTGAGCACCTGCCGTTGAATCCCAACCTGTTGCATCGTCTGTATTTAAACCGGCTTTTACAGCTGCTCCACCAAACATGAATGGATTGAGAACCTGACCATAGATTTGGAACTTGTTTATCTTAAGTTTATCAAGTAACTTTTTAGGCAAACTATATGCAAGTGCAATATTCCTCACCGAAATCAGTGAGCCATCTACATAATTCATGGTGTAATTATAGTCCGTAAAAGAAGCCGTAGTTTGCTGAGGATATTTACCTGTAATGTTTGTTGAGCTCCAAACGTCATTCTCCACCCTACGACCATAGGTCTCAAGTGCACCATAATACTCCATGCCAATACGAGCATAGACAAAGAAATTAAGCTCCCAGTTTTTGTAGCTGAATGTATTAGTAATCCCTGCAACCCAGTCGGGGCGATTACTGCCGAGTATCTTTTTATCATCGTCGTTTATCGTTCCAAACCCATTGTTGAGGTAGTTTACCACCTCTCCGCTTGCGAGCGTAACCGATTTAGAACCGGTAGTACCTGCTGCAACAATAACCAGATCCTGATCTTTCACTTTTGACTGACCGGGTATTGCAGTGATATTACCAATTTTCTTGTAAAGTTCTATCAAACGGGCGTCTGAAGGAGTATTTTGCCAAAGTCTATCGTAGACATAATCGCGATAAACAGCAATTGGCTGTCCGATATACCAACCATTTGCTTTATCATCCACTTTGCCTGAGGCGAGCTCTACTATTGCTTCTTTGTTTTTTGACCAACTAAAGTCTGTTCTCCATTTAAAATTCTTGGCATTGATATTTAATGTAGAAATGGTGATTTCAACGCCTTGGTTCATCGTTTTCCCGATATTCGTCAAAATGGTGCTATAACCCAATGTAACTGGTATCGAACGGGCCATTAACAAATCGCTTGTATTTGAACGGTACAATTCAACAGAACCTGACAATCTGTTCTTTAGTATAGAAAAGTCGAGGCCTAGGTTATACTGGCCGGTTTTTTCCCATTTCAATGAACTGTTTGGCATTGCCTCTGCTTTATAACCAGAATATTGCGTTTCGTTGAACACATAACCCGCCGCAACGATAGAGCCTGTAGTTGAGTATGCACTTACCGAAGAGTTGCCGGTTACACCCCATCCTACACGCAATTTTAACTGATCAATCCATCGAAGATCTTTAATTACCTTTTCTTCTTCCAGCTTCCAGGCTAAGGCTAACGATGGAAAGAAATCCCATTTGTTGCCCTCGGATAAAACAGATGCTCCATCCCAACGACCAGATGCCGTCAATAAGTACTTATTTAACAATGAGTAGTTTAATCGACCCATATACGACATCAAAGATGATTCGGAATAGCTGGTTCCATAGCTCATTGGATTACCAATTGAATTGGCTGACAGGTTATGCCATAGTGATGTCGGGAAAGTAATACCCTGAGAACGGATATTTATGGAATTATTGACATTCTTCTGTGATGATTGCAACAAGGTAACACCAAAAACATTAGCTCCTAATATTTTATCGAAGAATAATAAATTTTCCTGTACCCATGAGAATTTTTTATCTTGTTGGTCATAACCAACTAATGGCGCAGTACCTACAGCACTAAAAGGATTTGTGTAATTAGCTCCATAGAATGAACCATATTCCGAAGCTCGAAACTGTGCACCAAATTTCGAAATGTATTTCAACCAGGGTGTAAAGCGCACTTCGGCTGTGGTATTTGATTGTGCAGAATACTGGGTATGTTCATTCGTCGCATTCTGAATATTCAACAAGATATTATTGGCCGATAATCCTACTTTATTTGTATTGAGGATATTTCCGGATTCATCATAGGCGGGTGCATAAGGCAGCAAGGCAATAGCCTGACCATACGAGTCTTTGGCACCGGAATTAGCTGTGTTCTGTATTACACCATAGTTTTGATCTGAATAAGAAGCGTTTAATGAGGAACCAATTGTCAACCATTTTCGAGGAGTAATGTCTCCTTTTACATTTAACGTATATCGCTTGTAGTCTTGATCAATCAATGGACTTTTTTGATTCAAATATCCTAATGATAAATAAAGCTGCGACTTATCACTACCCGAAGAAAGTGACAATTGATGATTCTGAGTTACCCCTACACGTGTTACCAGGTCAGCCCAGTTTTGATTAAGCATTTTTGAAGCATCGTAAACCGGTACCTGAGCAGCATATCCTTTTGCTATTTCTGCAGCTGTAGCCGCCCGGAGTTTAACCGTTCCGTCTGCGTTCCAACTGTAGGCTGTTTTGATACTATTTTGTCCATAAGTTTCACCACCTCCAAATGTCTGAACATCAAAATTAGGATCTGGAGCGGTTCCGTATACCCCGGTATAGGTACCACCGTTAACATAAGCCTGACGCTTCCAATCAAGAAGTTGGCTCGAGTTCATCCACTTGGTAGTAGAATATATTTTCTCTAAAGTAGTTGAGGCATCATATTCGATGGTGGTCTTTCCCTTTGCCCCTTTTTTATTGGTAATAAGTACTACACCATTTGCTCCACGTGAGCCGTATATAGCAGTGGCAGATGCATCTTTCAAAATTTCTATGGAAGCAATGTCGTTCGGATTAATATCAGCTACTGAACCAGCAGATAAAGGAATACCATCAACCACATAGAGTGGATCGTTCGAAGCGTTGATTGATCTGTTTCCACGAATGGTCATTATTCCAACTTCACCGGGCCGAACATTGGAAGTAATGTCAACCCCTGCCGCCTTGCCCTGAAGTGCCTGAACCACATTTTGAACAGGCCGTTCCTCAATTTGCTTTTCGGTAATAAGAGTCAATGCACCGGTTAGATCGCTGCGCTTTTGCGTTCCATAACCAACTACCACTACCTCACTCAGTTTATTTAAATCCTCACCAAGATAAATGATAACTGACTCATCATTATTCAAAACAAATTTCTGCGTCTTGTAACCGATACTGGAGACTTGCAGACTAACCGGAAATGATTTTACACTCACACGAAAGTCTCCCTCCGTATTGCTGGCAGCTATTCCATGCTGTCCTTTCAGCCTGACAGTTGCACCGATAACAGGGAGTTTGGAAATTTCATCCAAAACCTTCCCCTTAATTTCCTGCTGCGCAAACGAAGAAAATGTGCTAAGAATTGCAAATAGGAAAAGTATCCTATATTTGCGTACGAAAAAAATTGGAAGTTTTTTGTTGCTTCCAGCAATAAATGGTATTTTTGCCATACAATTTTTGAATTGTGCGGGTGTCCCTCAATCAGTTTGCCGACGGAAAAAGGGGACACTCGCTTTTGTTTATAAATAAGAACTTTTTTATTTTAATGATTATTTTATCCCATTGCAATAATTCATTTAAATTGCTCCATTAGGAGCAATATTATGGTAGTAACATTTATTTCATTGAAACAAAAGCTCCGCAGGTGCAACATTATAAAAAGTCAAGATGACTTCTATTTATTTCCGATAAAATTAAGACATTGTATTGCACTAAGTCCCCATTGAGCAATTTCATTTGTCGATATATAAGGATTTTCCAATACAGGTTTTAATACTTCAGGAGCATTTATCAGTTTTAATTCTTTACTCCTCGAAGACAAAATACTATCCCTACCGGAATAGAATTCCAACCATGCCCGCTTAGCCAGATCCTTATCTTTGTTATGCCATGCCGCATAAGCTGTTAGCCGGGCATGTGCCTGTCTGAGATTCATTTTTGGAAGAGGACTGCCTAATTCCGTTTGTTGTTCTTCCGGTGAAGCATTATATAACCTGCAATATTGTAACCACGCATCTGTAAATTCAGGGACATTCAATGTTTGAATTAGTTCTTCACATATTTCTGTAAGTCCAAAAACAGCATTCAAATGCGATGCACTAATACGGTTAGAAGTGCTTATTTCAAATTTTCCCGTGTTAGTATCCAGATAACCACTTCCGGTAAAGAACTTCTCCGGCTGCTGAGCTATTGTTTTCATGCTATTTATCAGCTTTTCTTTTATTTCAGGATCTTTGGTTCGTTCCCATTCGGTGAACCATGCTGCACAGATTGCCCCCCAATCGGTACCAAAACTGGACCATACAATATTAGCCGGTTTTGATCTCGGATCAAATTCAATCCGTTTTCTGGTAGGAACTATTTCATGTAGCTTTTTTAACCCATCAACCTGTTCATGAAGAAGATCACCAACCCGCTCATCTGCTGTCAAGTAATAAAAAAATCTCCGGTTGGCGGCTGTGCTTATTCGCAATTGTTTTGCACTGCAGCCCCAATGCATTACATTATGTCTTGAACCCAAAGGTGCAAAAGAACCAATGTGGTATACATCCACTTCACCTGTATGTCGGGTCATAGCTTCAGCCATTCGAAAGATATCGGCTTTACCAGTTCTTAAAAAAGAATACCACAACCATAAATCAGTAGATAATTCGGAATTATCCCAGGCAAATCCCCCTATATCGTATTTCCATACATGGCGATCGCTATCGTAAGAATGCATTACATCACCAAAATTCCAAAAGCCATACCATCCTCGTTGTTCTATTTGTGTTTGATAGTATGTAATGTTCCAATCAAGTTGTTCCTCAATTTGCTTTTTTTTCGGAGTCAGGGAGTCCGGCAGAGACCAATTGTTTCCGAAAATTTGTTGCTCTTTAAGAAATTCCGGCGTACATATCAACAAAGGAGGTTGCTGAATGACATTAGCTATTTCGGCAAGTTTTTCATTACTTGGAGTTGCAGCAAGAGCCGAAATAGAAAGTTCGCTGGTTCTGGCTACACCATAAGGAGTTGAAAAACCGGGTTCATAATCTTCATACGTTATATCGAGGCCTTCGTTTTGTTGTTCATAGTTTTTTTGCCCCATCCCGTCATGATAAAACCGCAGGTCCATAGCCGGTGCAGCAGGAGCCCACAGCCATAAAGTTACTTTAGCTAAATCGGTATTCGCATTTTTTATATCAATTTGTGCCGGATAACTTTGCCAGAAATTGCGGATACCGAAAGCCAGACCTCCCGTAGAGGTTCCTATATATCCGGTTCCCTGTGATTTATTTCCAAAAGCGGAATCTAACCATGAGCATCCATTCTCCGTACGTTTACGAATGCTGAAATCGTTACTGGTTAGCTGGGATAAAGTATAATCTCCAAATGCCGGGACATATTTCAATCCTTTCAATACATTTTCCGGAATACTATCTTGCAGGATTTTTCTTCCTTCAATCTGCGCTGTGATTATTTCTTTTCCCGGATATCTGCGCAATCCGGTTATTCCTTTTATCGCTTCGGCAAAAACACCGTTATTTTCACCCACAAAACGTACATGCCGATTATATAATTCCTCTTTTAGAGGTATACTGAACTGAAGGCCTATTCCTTTTATAAAATTGTTTTTTTCATTTCCATCATAAATGATAGTGTGCATTATTTTGATAGCTTCACTTCCTTTATAGAAGTATAAGCGCACTATATAGGGAAATAATGTTTTGTTGTTATCGGAAAAATGCCGACCTTCCAGTTTTACAACCGCACGAATAGAGCCTTTCTGCTCTAAAGTTACTTTCTCAATCCGGCTTTGGTAAAGAGTTTTAGAAATTAAAGACGAATCTTCTGTGTCGGAAACATTTTGTTGAAGTACAACCAACTTACCTTCTTTGGCAAGCTCCTTACCCTGATATTTTATGGAGGAAATGAGTATGTTTCCTTTCTTATTTATGAAGCATTGTAGTTTACCTGTATTTATTTTAATGGTACTATCGGACTCCTGCACTAATAACCCATCTGATATTTTATTATTCTCTTGTGTTGGAATCAGTTGTAATCTTGTTGATTTACTACCTCCGGGAACAGAGGCATGAGCCGTCCATTTAATCGATCCGTCGGGCCAATAAGCCAATGGCCAGCTTTGTACCTGAAATATTTCATTCGAATCTTCGTTTTTCAATACGAACCCGGTAATTTTACATAGCTGCCCCTGTTTCCAGGGAACTCCGCAAGTGACGCCGGTAGAAGATGCCGCATTGTCCAACCAATGAAGGATTATCGGATTTTTTCCGTTTTCTTTAGAATCTTTAGCCGTTGCAAAAGAAAATGGAATAACTAAAGCTAATATTACAAAAACAGATGATTTTAGAAGAAAAGAACATTTTACAAGAGTTCGCATAACGAATAGAATAAATAATTACACTCTGATTTTAATAATTTAGAACCAAAAATATTATAATAACCTGTAATACAAAAAAGGAATTGCCGTTTTTAAGTGTGTTGCGTATGTGTTATTATTTATCTACAATCAAAATACTTGAATTTTATATAAGTAGACTTTGTTTTCAAGATGCAAAATTAATTAAAAGAGCATACACAGTAAATACCAACAACAAGGCATTTAGATACCTAATTCTGGGTATTTACATCAACAAATGTTTCTAACCTAACATAAGTTTCGATATAGGTTTATTAAAAGTCCAGAAAACAACTTGTTTTTTATGTCAGAAGAACTTTAACGTGCATAACCGTGCGCAAATTGAATCCGTTCCGGTTTATAAGACGTAATAATTTTATGATCGGATAATTAAACAGAAAAAGCAAATGCCTAAATATAATATTCAGTCAAATCCACCAAGCCATTTTTCAGTGCAAATTTGATAAGTTCCTGTACATTGTTCAATTCCAGTTTTCGGAATATATTTTTCCGGTGGGTATTAACCGTGTGATAACTCAGGCAACGTAGTTCGGCAATTTCTTTTGATGTTTTTCCTTGAGTAAATAACTGGATAAGCTCTAATTCAGTATGAGTAAGTAAATTTCGCTTACCGACAGATTCTTTCTTTCGGTTATGTCCGTCCATGATAATCTGAAGCGCTTCACTACAAAAATATTTTTTTCCAGCCAGTGTATCCAAAATAGCCATGGTAATTACATCGTAATTGTTGGATTTGAGTATAAAGTTAGCTCGTTCAAACGAAGCTGTTAATGGCATCAGAAAATTTTCGTCGGGGATATCCGCCATAAACAACCAATTAGATCGTGGAAAACATGTAGAAAGTACAACTACTTCATCAAAATTCTCGATGACAAGACTATCAAAATCAATGATGACTGTAGCATCTTCGTTATACAACAGTGCTTTATGTAATTCCAACTTAGTTGTAACTGTTACTATGGTAGGCAACTGAACCTGATCCTGAATGATACAAGTGAGTCCCAGTCGACACAAATCGCAATTTTCAGCAATTATAAAAGTAATTTCGTTCATGAGTTCCTACTAATTTGATGTAACTATTTTATACTTATAAAAAGACCTTGCTTTATCTAGAAAGTAGACGATACAAATTCTTTAGCATTATTTCTGATTTTCGTTAAGTGTATCCGAAAATGAAGTAGGTGTAATTATCCTTGAAAGTTGTTTAATAATCGGATAATATTAGAAATTGGAATCTTCGCTTCCTGAAGATTAATGGTTGGATTAGATTATATTCAGGTTTTTCAATACTGTTTTCATATCCATTAATTCATTTACAAAGTTTACACTATTTTTAGGTATATGAAATACCCCACTTATAGTATTTACATACCATAAATGAGGTATAATACGTGATATTTTTATTTAAATTATATTATATCTGATAATCATGATTCTCATTCTGTTTCTGATGATCGAAACTTAATAACTGAAGCATGGAGTATAGTGTACCTGAAACCTGAGTTGACACCTTAATTTTAGTTCTATAAAAATCAATCAGCCTAAATAGCAACCAAGGCTGAGTTAAGAGTCTGTATTTAGCCAGACCTTTATCATAATACCATGTAAAATCAAACAGAGTATGCAGATTAGTGTCAGCCTGAACCGCCAGATTATGCGTAATGCCACGTATTGAAAGCAAGGGAATTCTTTGATGGGAAGTAGCCTGAGCCACACCAAGCGTTTCCATATCCAACACCGGATGATTAAACTTTATTTTGCTATGATCCAATATAGCCTGTTCTCCATTCACGGTAATTATTGTACCTCCAAATATTCGTTTTTTACGTTCAATCAGCTGATTCAACAAAAACTTACGAATATCGGGTGGAATTATTGATAAAGAAATATATTGTTCAAATACTCCATTTTCAATCATAGTAACCGAATTACCACATATTATATCGCCAATGCGAACATCTTCTTCAATGGCTCCCGCAATACCAAACGAGACAATCAATAATGGTGATACTTTCTCAATAAGTAAGGACGTGGCAAGCCTTGCGCTTATCATTGTTTTATCACATATTATCAGAAAAAACTCATAAGTATTTAATTTAAAGTAGTAAACATCAAACTGTCCTATTTTCAATTTTTTCTTAACTGAGATATTTTTTAAAAATGTGCCTGCTTCCATTTTTCCAGAAGCTATCAGTCCTATTATTTTCATCATCTGCTATTTGAGTAGTATTACTAAAACACCCCAATCATTGGACACTAACCAAGATTGGGGTGCTATCAAATTTTACGTGAAAATCGCTATTTCACTTAAAGGCATCATCAAAAACCCACATTTCAGATACGCATTTATTGATGTTCATTTTAGACAAGACCATTCGGCTTGTTACAAGGTTTTTTCCTGAACAGCAGCATTGTGAGGTGTATCAAATGCTTTAACTGTTATTCTATCACCTTCAAGTGATTCATTTGTTTGTGTTGATGTGTATAACCAGTCAACTCCGTTGGGCTGTAAAACAGCATTGCCTTCTTCAACCAAACTTCCATCGGCATTGGCAATGTGAACCAATACGCTTTTTACAGTAAAATCATCGGTAACACGAACCCTGATAGTACTCGCAATTTGACCGGTATATGCACTCACATCAATTTCGTGAATGTCAGGTGCATTGAAGTAATCGGCTACGGCTACATTAAAAGCCGATTGACCTGCTGATTTTTTTTGCTCATACTGCGCTTTTGTGTTAGGATCAGCTATGGCTGTTTTGCCATAAAGAATAGCTTCCTGAAACTTTGTGTGTACAGCTTTTTGGGCGTCGGTTGGTTCACCCTCAAAGGTTGCCGGTTGACGCGAAACAAACACTTTACCATCTGCTTTGCGACGGCGAAAAACTAAATTACCGACCTGACCACTTAGTCCTTCGGTTGCCAAATTGTTTTTTGATTCTCCCATTTTGGTTCTTTTTAAAAATGTTTATAATATGTATTTACAAACACCTTAATGGTGTCCTTTTTTTCTAAAAAATAGCCTATTTATCTATACTGATAGTATATTCATCCTATACTCATCCTATACTCATCCTATACTCATCCTATACTCATCCTATACTCATCCTATACTTCCAAAAGTTCCGATGTTTAATATAGGTTTCTATTCAAGAACAGACTAAGCTGCAATCGCACTTTCGGATAGTTTGAAGCCTTTTACCAGTGCATTGACAATCTGGTCAAGCACAAATTCGATAATTGCTGCTTCGATAGCTTCGGACAGAATAGGGATATCAATTAGTTTATTGATCAAAGGTGTTAACCTACGGATTAGCTCTTTGGCTTCGTCGGACGAAATGCCATCCGAAAGGTTACGAACCAATTCGTAATACTCATTGGGCAATAGTTTATACAACTCCCTATCAATCTTCCGAACGTTTTTAAACAGAATGGTTAACACCGTTTGATCCGATAAAAAAGGAATCTTAAATGGAATTTTAGCTTTTACATTTTCTGCAATTGCAAGTACCTCTTCATCTTTCAAAAACTCTTTGTCTGTTCCCAAATCTTCTTTTATTTGTGCAATTTGGGTTGAATTTAATGCGCTCATAAATAGAATATTTTAAAATTGTTCCTACTCGTATGGCTTTTCGGATTCCGCCTATATATAAATTTTGATTTGAATTGCCCTAAAATAAAACAACCGGTACAGGAGTTTATCCCCGACCGGTTGTTATTGAAATTTGCATGTGACCCTTATTAGTTCGTATACAAGCGCAAGTATCTCCACCGATCATTGAAATGGCAATGATAGCAACACATACACATATACATAACTAATGAACTCATAAAATAACTAATTGATTTTTTTTCTTTGATGTTGCAAATATAATGGATGACATTTAAATTAGAAATACCTTGTAATGGGTATTTTTAGTACTCAATATTAGGTATTTTGTAATCTCATACAATACAGCCCATACCTGAAAAACAACGAAAATTCGTTGATCTATTTATATCTGATAATCATAAAATACATCTTCAACCTGCCCAATTACCGTTGCCTTGCCACCACAATATCTTTTTATAAGAGATACTAATTCCGATACAGCATCTTCGAGGTATGGAAAAGGAGTAATTGCATTACCCTGTACAACCAGAAAAATATTTTTAGTGTCAAGTGTTACTTTGGTTTTTTCAATCTGCCGGACATCCAAATAGCAGATTATTTCATTACTATCATCGATATACGAATACTCGCCGGCATGAATGGGTTTTTGCTCCGTTTCGCCTAGAGGAATAAATTTTTCCGTTCCTGTCGTAAATCTCAAATTGACATTTCCTTCTATTTTATCCCAGTCGTGAGCACCGAGTGCCAGCTTATATTTCACTGAAATGGTATTGTAAATATCTACCAATAAGTTTATATGAGGAATATCACCGGTTTTGGTCAATAGCTTATACAAATTTTCTGGAGCTGACAGGTTCTTCCGGTTGGGTGCACCAACCGCTTCGTGCAATTGTCGGAAGCCACGGATTAATGGATCATCTTTCATATCGCCAATTTGCTTTCCGTAATTATATGCCTGATAAAGAATTTGTTTTCGAAACTGTTCAAAACAAAGATCTGTTTCTTTGTTTTGAATATTTTCTATCGTCAGGTAAATCCCCGTCAAACCAATGTCTTTTATTTCGGGATGAATGATAAGTTGTTTCTGTGTGGGCATATTAATCTGATTATTTTGTTCTTGTAAATAGTAATACGAACATTGCGTTATATCCGAGTTACCGGATCTTTCTGGCTATTTGGATAGCTGAATTCAAGGCAGCATTCAGTCGGTCGACTGCCTCCGCTGCTATTTGAATCTGTTCACGAGCTTCTTGCCAATGGCCTTCTTCTATAGCTTCACGAATACCGGGCAAGGTTTTTACCCCGTAACCTGTATAAAATCCAGGAGCATAGATAGCATGTTTGTACCAGGCGCGACGCGGGAGTCCATCCGGAATCAATAATTGTTTTTCAGCCTGAAATAATGCAGTGTTCAGCTTTTCATTTTTCGTCCCGGGGGTGTTATTCAGCTTTTTCTGCCATTCATAAAGCTCATTGGCAGACTTTTGAAGAGAATCAAGTGATACTTTCAGCTTACTGAAATCGAGAACAGGAACAGCTTCTTTTTCCTTAGGAGTTATAAATATTTTCTGAGGATCGGCAGCCAACCGGTATACATTAGCTTTGACCAATTGATTTTCCACTATATTATCTTCCCGTAACTGATCACTTAAGCGACTTACTTCTTCTAAATATTTAGAAATTGTTTTTTGTAAACTCCGAAAATCAAAAGGTAATATATCGACATCTGCCAACCTCAACACAGTTCGCCCAACTACTTGTGAAAGTGCAACTCCATATACAAACCCGGGATCTTTGAAGCGCACATAATTGTCGTATGAATCATAAATAGAATGGTACTCACCTCCTGGATCCTCACCTCCGAATCCGAAAGACAGAGTCGGGATGCCCAAGTGTTGCAAAAATGCCGAATAATCGGAGCCGGTTCCCAATGCACCCAACGAATAACCGGTTTTTGCAAGAGCCTCTTTTTGCAATTTGGAAGAACCTGCCTTAGCAGCATCTGCAGCCCATCTACGTTTAAAGACACTGGTTCCCGTTTGCGGATCTTTCACATCATTGGCAATTTCAGTAACAAAATTCTCAAAAGCATGTGATCCTTCGGCTCCAAAGAACCCCCGGCCATTACCATCTGTATTAATATAAGTAACCGCCTTTTGTGCTAACTCTTTCTGATGATCTTCCGCCCATTCGGTTGAGCCTAACAGCGATTGTTCTTCGCCATCCCATGCACAATAAACCAACGTCCGCTTGGGCTTATATCCCGATTTGACCAACTGTCCGATAGCTTTGGCCTCTTCCAGTAGAGCCGCTTGTCCGCTAACCGGATCGGATGCCCCGTTTACCCAGGCATCATGATGATTACCCCGAATTACCCATTCATCAGGAAATTCCGATCCTTTAATTTTGGCAATGACATCATAAGCCGGAACAATGTCCCAGTTGAATTCTGTTTTTAAATGTATACTGGTTTTGCCATTTCCACCTACTTTGTAAGTAATTGGCAAAGCACCTCTCCAATCTTGTGGGGCTACCGGGCCTTCGAGAGCCGATAATAAAGGCAGGGCATCATGATAACTGATTGGTAAAACGGGTATTTTCAGAATGGTCGTTGCCTCTTCCCTAGTCAGGCGTTTAGCCTTTAAGGTTGACCCGATCCCGGGTGTCAACGGATCACCCGGATATACCACCATATCCATAACCGATCCACGCTGAACGGTATATTCATTTTTAAAAGCTCCTTTCGGGTATTCGTCTCCCTGAGAATAGCCATCTTCTTTCGGGTCGGAATAGATGATACATCCTATAGCTCCATGTTCATACGCTATTTTGGGCTTTATTCCCCGCCACGAACGACCATAACGTGCAATCACAATTTTTCCCTTAACGTCTATATTAAGTTTTTCTAATTGCTTATAGTCATCAGGCAATCCAAAATTCACATAAACCAAGTCTCCTGTCACATCGCCATCGGCACTCCATGCCACGTAAGTTGGCAATTGACCTTCCTGACCGGAAGTAGCATCTTCCGGCACAGCCAGTTCTTTCAGTGTGGCCGAAAACAGGGTAGGCGCTAATAATTCCAGCACACGTGTTTTGGGAGTAGGAAACAGTACGTGATAAGTTTCTATTTTTGCATCCCAACCGTATTCCTTGAATTTCTTCAAAATAGCATCAGCCACCCTTTTTCCTCCCGGTGAACCCAACTGATGTGGTTCTGCTGAAAGCTCTTTGATAGTTGCTCCAATAGAGCTACTTTGGAGTAAGTGATCAAACCGTTGTTCAAGACCGGCTTGTTGCTGAACAGAGACTTCGGAAAAGCCTTCAAGCTGTTTGAGTTGGGCATATCCCTGTTGAACAAAACATACTCCACACACACACATTCCCAGTAAATAATTTATCTTTCTCATTTATCTATAATTTATTATAAAACGAAATACAAATACGCTTCATTATTTTTTAGGGGAGACCAAGTAGTTACAAGTAAATAGCTACGAGTTACAAGTCCATTGATGTGAATATTGCCGACAAGAAATATATCATTAATTATTATTGATCACTTAGAATAATAATTCTATATAAACAATATCATTCTATTTTTTTTTCATCCAAAACAACAGAAATAAACCCTGCCCGACAGCAATAGCCAAAGTAATAATGAACAATGTTTTATCCTGATTCCAACCAATAGTTTGTTGAGCCCACAGGCCTACAACGATTAGCAAAAAAGCAAGTACTAAACCAACTATTTTAAAAATACGAAAATCAGACAGCGACAAAGATTGTGTTTGCAACCTACTGTTTTTAAAACCATAAATAATATATACATCCAGTCCTATAATCATCCAAATCAGCAAACGAATCCAGGTGTCGGCTGGTAAAAATGCCATCATAAACAAACAGGTAGTAATACCTAGAACGGGAATCAGCGGGACAAAAGGAGTTTTGAAGGCTCGTGGAATATGAGGCATGGTTTTTCTCATTACCAGCACACCTACGCACACCAGAATAAAAGCTAAAAGCGTACCGATACTGGTCATTTCGCCGGCTACGCGTGCAGGCACCAATGCAGAAAAAGTACCTACTACTATTAGCAACAAAATATTACTTTTGGCCGGTGTACGATAAACCGGATGAAGTTGCGAGAACAATTTGGGTAACAGACCATCTTTACTCATACTATAAAAAACACGGCTTTGCCCCAACAGCATGACAAGAATAACAGAAGTGTAGCCTGCCAGAATTGCCAATATAATAGCTTTGTTGAGCCAAGGATAATCAGGGATAATTAGTCCTGCTCCGTTTACTTTTCCCATATGATCGATAACAATGGCAACCGGAGCAATTCCGTCATGGCCTTTAAACGCAGTGTAATTTACCACACCAGTCATAACATGAGCAAATAGAATATAAAGTACCGTACAAATAAGCAATGATACAAGAATTCCGATAGGCATATTCCGTTTCGGATTCTTTGCTTCTTGAGCCGCAGTGCTTACAGCATCGAAACCTATAAAAGCAAAAAAGACCACCGCCGCCGCTCTGATTATTCCACTAAACCCATATTCTCCAAAAGTACCTGTATTGGTCGGAATATAGGGTGTATAATTCGCAGTATTGATATACTTCCACCCTAAAACAATGAATATAAGTACGACTACTATTTTAAGGATCACAATAAACAAATTGAACTTTGAACTTCCTTCAGTACCTCTGATAAGCAACAGGCTGGTAACAATAACAATGAAGGCGGCCGGAAGATTCAAAACACCACCATCCCACGGACACAATACCAGTTCGGGAGGAAGGTGAATCCCAAACCCCTCAATGAATTTCACCAAATAACGACTCCAACTAATACTCACCGTGGCTGCAGCAATAGCATATTCCAACACCAAATCCCAGCCAATAATCCAAGCGATAAACTCGCCCATGGTGGCATAAGAATAGGTATAGGCACTTCCTGCAACAGGAATCATGGAGGCAAACTCGGCATAACACAAGCCGGCAAAACCGCAACCCAGTGCAGCAATGACAAATGAAATGGTAATAGCCGGACCCGCCTGATAAGCAGCTGCCCCTCCGGTTATGGAAAACAACCCGGCTCCAATGATGGCACCAATTCCTAAGGCAACCAGTCTGGTGGGACCTAATGTTTTTTTTAAAGAATGATTATCGGAAGAATCTGACTCGACCAATAAACTTTCAATAGATTTTCTTACAAATAAACTCATCGTTATGTTTTTATAATTATAGAAGATTAATTCTTTCTGAATCAATTTGTGTACAGAAAGAAATAGATAGAAGACATTGCTTCATCCTCTTTGGTGGGCACCTACACTCATACTCGTTTCAGTATATTTTACTAGAGATTAAATCTTAATTCTGAAAAAATATCCTCAACAACCACTCTGTAACAAGTGGCATTGAGGATACTTTAGTTATAAAATGATTAATTAATATCCGGGGTTCTGTGTAAGTCCAAGATCATTACCAGACAATCCTTTTGGAATAGGAAAACGATAGAATTTTCCACTTACATTCGTTGTTTTAGAATGAAGATGTTTGTATATCTTAGCAAAAAATGGATAATTAGTGGTACTTGATGCTGCACCAAACTTAGCTGCAATAGCATCTGCACTTTTATAATCATCCTTATAATACTCATACGTAGGGACGTTTGTCAAAACAGTGCTAACTAATTTATGCCAGCGAGTGAGGTTAATCCAGCGGTGTTGTTCAAAGAATAACTCCAGATTCCATTCGTTTTCCAATTGAACCTGAGTTAACGTTGTATAAGTACTTTGACCTGCTCTTGTGCGCAACAAATTAATAACTGCCGCAGCATCTGTTGGTTTATTCTGATAAAACAAAGCTTCCGCTTTTATAAGCAGCACCTCTGCATAACGAATTTCGATACGGTTAATATCATTAGGCTGTCCTGCTGCTGAGCCAGGAGCCACTTCAGGATAAGTTGCATCTCGATGAATCCATTTTCCAATACGTGGTGAAGTGACAGGAAAAACAAAATCATATTCTTTATAATCGCTTGCCTTTGTTGGTGATGCAACAAGCGGTTCATCTTGATTATACAAGCGATTCAAAATTGAGAAGCGCTTACGTTTGTCTGT
>Ga0302208_10000339_pt1 | contig 23750 bp, 47 predicted proteins | sample II_Fen_E2_3_FD_194577 | JGI IMG/M metagenome (GOLD analysis project Ga0302208, IMG submission 194577) | Peat permafrost microbial communities from Stordalen Mire near Abisko, Sweden - II_Fen_E2_3 | ecosystem: Environmental > Terrestrial > Soil > Wetlands > Permafrost | place: Sweden: Abisko...
AATCCTGATTTTGTATTTCATTTAGATGATGATGTCAAAGAAATATTACTTATACAAGCTCAAACGGTTGTAATGGGAATATTATGTGATTATTCAGCTGAATGGAAAGATACAGTTGAGGAAGTATTTAAAAGACTTGAATTAGACCTGGCCCTTTAGTTCAATCGAATAGAACAGTAGACTACGGATCTGTAGATACGGGTTTGACTCCTGTAGGGGTCACAAAGAAAAAAGAATTTAGATTGAAGCAAACAGAACTTCAAGCCAATAACCCCTGATTCTTATTGGGATCAAGTTATAGCGAAGATGAAACCATATTTGCAGTATGGTTGGGTTTGTGTAAATATATGTTATATCCATACGGCTCTCAATTAGAGCATTGAACTCACTTGAAATTAATTCATATGAGGGATAGTATAATGTATTCACTGCAAGACTAAATTCTTCACGGGGTATTAGCTCAGTCGGCTAGAGCAATTGCTTTGCAAGCAATAGGTCAAGGGTTCAAGTCCCTTATGCTCCACAATACACGAATCAAAGAGATCATCACTGGCAATAAGTTTCCATGGTAGGTGCAACTTTTACAAACTAAATGCATTTAGTCCGATTCGTGTATTTCCAAGCATCTCCAAGATTTTCTGAGAATAATTGCAAATCGTATGTTGCATTGGGTTCAAATCCCTTCTTGGGGACATTACAGCACGTTGCTGTATTAAAAATCGTAAAATTATGAAGAAAACGTAGATTTTCTTTGCTCGAGGTTCTCCTTGTTGTTTTAAATTAGAAAACTTAGTAATAACAATTTAAATTAAAACACAATGAAAACTTTAAAAGGAGAAATAAAACAAATGTCAAAAGAACAAACGTTCTTAAAAGATCAAAGGAAGTCAGTGTATAATAAAAGTGAACGAGTAATGGAACCTTGGAAAGCTTCTTACAAACATAACTCAAATCGTGAAGATTTGCGTTTGATGTATGCAGCTTACGGTATCATGAGAGGAAGAACTTTTAGTCAAATTGAAAATACGCATCCAGAGGAGTCACATCCTTTGAGAGCATTTCAGAGAGATATTGACAAGTTAATTGAACAGTATGAACAAGAGGTTGTACATATTAGTGAGTAATTCTTTAGAGCCAATCTATGCCTGTGTACAGGGCGGACACGCAGTAGCACAGTGGTTGTTGGACAATAAGGATACTCAAACATGGGATAACAATTACTTGATATATTTGTCCGCAGATATCGAGAAATGGTTATTTAAACTAAACTGTAAACAATTACGCTATTCTGTATTTAGGGAACCCGATCTCGGGAATGTGCCTACAGCAATAGCCATTGAATCAGACGGAACATTGTTTCGTAATTTGAGATTAATGGGTGAATAACCCAAAAAGTAGTAACTCTGAATTGACAGGGTAAATAATAACGAGGTCGTGGGATATGTTACGTACAGTATGGCATATTAGGAAAAGGTAGATGAAACAAGAGCTGTAAGACACGTGGAATCTGGTAATTATTGTTTGGGGAAACCCTATTATTTTTTTTAAATGGTCTTTTAGCTCAGTGGCCCAGAGCGACGGCTTCTAGTCCCGTGCGTCGTGGGTTCGAATCCCATAGAGACCACAAGGTTTTCGTCCCTCCTCCTTTCCACAAGTGAGGGACACTATGCACTTTTAGCTCAGCTGGTTCAGAGCATATCCCTTACAAGGATGGGGTCGGGGGTTCGAATCCCTCAAGGTGTACAAATTTTATACTAAAGTTATGAAAAAGAAAGATTCTTTAGTCAAGTTTATATTTATGCATATTGCAATATATTTACTTGTAATTGGCTTGGTGTTATTCGCAGTTATTTATTTATTAAGTTTAAAGACATGAAGATTAACATGCTTTTATATTTAATTCCTATCTTTGGAATTGGATATTTAATTTACATGGCCAATAAATATGGGTGGACAACAAAGATACAGAATTCCTGGTGGATGATGTGGCCGTCTACTCTTTGGCATAGCGCAACGACTTGGTATCTAATGGTATCTATAGTCCTACAACAATTTAATCCACTATTGTGGATTCACTAACATAGTTAGTAACAATGCTCCTCTAGCTCAGTTGGTTTAGAGCAACAGACCTTTAATCTGTGGGTCCTGGGTTCAACTCCCAGGGGGAACACAAACTTAATTTAAAAACGATGGCAACATTAAAAGAACTTGTAAAAGATGGAAAGGCAACATTCAGTCATGCAATTGCTGGAGTATTGTATTACAGATTGGAAAGTCCAGTAGGTAATTATCAATTTCCAATTGACATGAATGATCGTGCGGATGTAGGTACGACTACATTTGTTGCTGAGTACAAGGCTATTACGCTTATGCGATATATTCGCAAAGCAATGGATAGTGAAAATTTAATTAAAATTTTGTAATATGACAGAATTAGAAAAATTTCAGTTAGTCAACACATGTAATACATGTAAAGAACTCGAAGATGCTATTATCTTGATTGGACAAGAGAATGATGGTATGCTTCAAGGACGTACTCATTCCTTTAATGCAGAGAGTATGGCAAAATGTGTGGAACCTATTGTTAATAATGCAATGTGGCCTAATTACTTAACTAGGTCTTATGGTATTAGACAACAAGCTTTGTATCTTAAGTATTACTTAAACTTGTAACAAAACGCGTACTTAGTCAAGTGGCCGACGACGGTGGTCTCCAAAACCATTAGGGCAACCTCACGTGGGTTCGAATCCTACAGTGCGTGCTTAAAGAATGAAAAGATGAATAGAGAAACTCACGGTTTTACCGATGAAATGTTAGAGCTATACAGAAAAGTATTTCCAGAGCAGAATGCTTCTGCAGAACAACTAGAATATTTTGCTTGGCCAGAACTATTTTGCAGTACATCAGGTCCTTATGGAGGAATCGGTGGTGCAGTAATGACAACATTTACTGTTGAAGCTTTTTATAATGGTGTATATGGAACTACACTATATGTATGTTTAAGTACTTATCAAAAAGGTACAACGAAATTTGAACCCTTTAAAGTCCTTTCTTCTGTATGGACACGCTTTACTTAACTATGAGAGAAATAATCCTACAACGAATTGAAGAGATGAAAGAACATGAAAGAGATTTTGCACCAAGTTCAATGAGGTGGCAAATGACTCTTATCAATGGAGTTCATATCTCTGTATGTGATTTTAGTAAGTTAACTGATGTAGAATTAGTAACTGCTTTTGAAAGAATTTGTCAACGTTATTATAGACAGTATTAAGATGAAATCAAAACACATTGAAGCAGGGCCTTGCCCTACTTGCGGTAAAAAATTGGATGGCTTGACCAATCCAGTAGATGATGACTTGGACCAACAACCAGGTGATGTTTCCATTTGTTTCCATTGTGGTACAATTTTAGTCTTTAATGAAAACTTAGAGCTTGTGCCTTGTTCAGATGAAAATTTAGAAGAGTTAGATGAAGATTCAAGAGTACTAATCTTTGCGATTAGGGAAGCAATTTTAGCCCAGAGAAATAATAGAACAGGTAATTAAAGAATCAGCAATTAATTTAATTGCAGAAGAAAGAAAACGTCAAATTGAGGTGGAAGGATGGACAGCTGAGCATGATGATGAATACATTCATGGAGAGTTGGTTACAGCAGCAGTTTGTTATGTTTTAGAAGATCATACTTTTGCTCAAGCCTTATGGCCTTGGGATCTTACATGGTGGAAACCCTCTCCAGATGACCGTATTAAAGAACTCAAAAAAGCAGCTGCTTTGATAGCTGCAGAAATTGATCGTTTAATTAGATTAGAAGATAAAAAATAATGAAAAAGACATTGCTCTGGCTAGATGATGCAAGGAATCCTCTTGAAGATGATTGGCTTGTATTTAGTCCTATTGGTAAAGATGTCCATGTAGAGTGGGTAATGACCCAAATGGAGTTCCAAGATTGGATTATGATTAACGGATTACCAGATGCTATATGTTTTGATCATGATTTAGGTACTGGAAATGGAGATGGTTATGAATGTGCAAAATTTTTATGTGAATACTGTTTTGTACACAAATTACCATTACCTTTGTATTCTTCACAATCAGCGAATGCTGTAGGACGTGAAAATATTGTTTCTTATCTTGAAAACTATAAGAAACATTGTGAACTACCTAAGCCGTCTGATGGTTAACTGACGGATGCCTGAGAGCACTGCTCTCGTACATTTTGATGCTTTTGAACTCTTAAAATAAAAGCACATGGCACGTTTACTTGTGTAACAACCGTAACCTTTAGAAAGTTACGGTTTACTTGGACTCTAAGCTAATCTGGTGAAAGCGTGTGCCTGAAGAGCACGAGAGTTCGGATCGAAACCGGAAGAGTCCACATGCCAAGTTTAATAGACAAATTTAACGATGATGAATTTAGATTATTAGTAGCAGAAAGTATTTCTATTACTGATATTGCTAAATCACTTGGGTACAAGTCTAAGGGAGGTGCTGTAACAGGTGTTATTAAAAAGAGAATAGATAAATTAAGCGTAAATACATCCCATTTCTCAAAATACTCTATAAAAAATACAGAGAATAGAAATAAACCTTTAGATGAAATATTAGTTGAAAATTCAACATATACTAACAATACATCACTAAAGAAAAGATTGTTATCAGAAGGACTAAAAACATATGCATGTGAAGTTTGCAATATATCTACTTGGTTAAGTAAACCATTATCTTTACAATTAGACCCTATGAATGGAATAAATACTGATAATAGGTTAGAAAATTTACGATTAATATGTCCTAATTGTCATTCACAAACAGAAACTTTTTCTGGTAGGAATGCATCACATAATTAATATAAAGTAGGTGGGTTCGATCCCGCATTTCCCACAAACACCTTTAATTGAATGAAAATGAAAAAAACTATTGTTAGTATTGTGTCTTGGTTTGTTCTTGTTCAGCTCTTGCGCTGAAAAGAAAACACTTAAAGACAGAAATGGAAAAGAATTTCTGGCTCGTCCTTATGGATTATTGAATCCTAGTGCTGAAGCCGATAGCGTAGTCTATGAAGCAAGTATGGGCACCATTCTTTGTAGTGTTGTGTTTGTAGAAACAATCTTTGCTCCGGTTTGGGGTTTGGGGTTTAGGTTGAGGGCTATACGAACCTGTGGGTTATAAAATACCTGATAAGGAAAAATAATGCTTAGTGGGGGAGCTTTGTATAGCCCCACATCTGGAAATGTGGCAGAGTGATCTATCGCGCTGCTCTTGAAAAGCAGAGGACCTACGGGTTCCGGGGGTTTGAATCCCTCCGTTTCCGCAAAATTAACTTAATCTATATTTTATGGCTTATAGCTATCATGAAAGAACAATATCTAACTTAGGATATACTATAGATAAAGAAGGTAATTGTTATAATTCTAAGGGTAAGTTACTTAAAGGAACTATAGCTAATACTGGTTATCGTGTTGTTAGCACAACAATTGATGGCAAAACTATAAAGATAGGATTACATAGATTTCAAGCATATCAGAAATATAATGATGAAATCTATAAAGAAGAAAATGAGGTAAGACATTTAAACGGTATTAGAAATGATAATTCATGAGATAATATTGAAATAGGTACTCATTCAGATAACATATTAGATATTCCTCAAGATATCAGAATTAGGGTTGCAAAAAATGCGTCTACGAAGTATGATCAAAAATTAGTTGATGAAATAAAACATGATAAAGAATTAGGCCCTTCTTATAATCAAATTATGGTTAAATATAATATTAGTAGTAAAGGGACAATTAGTTATATTATTAATCAACGATAAACTGGAGAAGACAACCTGTGGGGAATAGGGCTTGCCTGCTAAGCAATGCGCTCATTTACATGAGTTCGTGTCGGACACGAGTTTCTCCGCATATAGAAAGAAGGGAGTAACAACGCAAGTTGACTTTGAAAATCCAACCCGATAATATTGCTCTCTCTGTGAATTCTTTTAATCCACGTTTCTTTGTCAAGTAAATGGGAGTCATGCGCATTTAGCTCAGTTGGTTAGAGCACCACACTGATAATGTGGGGGTCCCAAGTTCAAGTCTTGGATTGCGCACAATTAAAACCTTAGATATGGGAACATTTATAGTTATTGGAATGTTTATGTTGTTTTTTATACTATTTTTTCGAGGTATGGAGAACATAGGTCGGTATAATCATGCCGAAGATAAAGCAATCGAAAAAGAATTAGAGGAGTTAAATAAATTAAAAATTAAAGAATAATGACGCTAGGAGAAATTCACCAGATAATGAGAGAAGCCGGCTTCACTTATTTTGATGGTTATAGTGGTACAGACGATAAGGTTTATATCACTTTTTCAAAAGGTTACAATGGACGAGGAGACGCGATTGAATTTCACTTTAATCCTGGTTCTATAACCATTAAAACCTACTATCAAGATGAAGATAGTAAAGACTACTTAGAGTACACTCATTATAATGCTTCAATCGCATTGAAGAATATATTGAATGCGCATAAGAGTAGTTAAATTCATCGGGCCTGTAGCTCAGTGGTAAGTAGCAACTGACTCATAATCAGGAGGTCGGGGGATCATTACCCTTCGGGCCCACAAATTTTAAAAATATGAAAGAAAAATTTACACCTTACGAATTAGCAATAAAGTTAAAAGAAGCTGGCTTTGATGAAGGAGTTTTTGCTTACTTCAATACAACATCTGACACGCCTTCTGAATTACAATTTCCAGAATATGGTGGCGAAGTTGATAATTGGAATCAAACGACACATATTGTTTCAGCTCCATTATGGCAGCAAGCAATAGATTGGATTAGAGAAAAACATAAATTAATGATAGATTCACCAAAACCAGACCAATGGAATCAGGATAGCTGGTCTGTTAGAATTGAGAGTATGGACAAAACGATTGTCCTTGAAGCATATGTTGATCAAGAATATTGGAGAATATATAGATGTCACAAATCATATCAAGAAGCAAGAGAACAATCTATTCTAAAAGCATTAGAACTAATTAATAAAGAATAATATGAGATACTTTTTAGGAACATCAATGTTTTTAATGATTTACTTCGGACAACCTCGATATCCTCAAAATCTCGTGGTTCATGTTGAAAATCATATTCTTATTTCCGAATAAGATATGCCTGTATAGCAAAGTGGCCAAACGCGTCTGACTGTAACTCAGATTCCTTACGGATTCAGAGGTTCAAATCCTTTTGCAGGCACAAACACTCAGAGGGTTAACTGAGTTATCAAAGAGTATCATAAAGTGAGTTATCTCTTTTACGATCAAAAAATAGCTATATTAGGACACATTTGAGAATTAAGTCGGGTTGTTCCCGCAGGTCGAATTACCTGGGTCAATTATTCAAATTAAAATGTGTAGCAAGAGTAATTAACTTGCTACACACACTTGCCCCTGTAGCTCAGTGGCCAGAGCGGCACTTTTGTAAAGTGCGGGCCGGCGGTTCGATCCCGTCCAGGGGCTCAATTAAATTTATAGATATGGAAAAGACAATTGAAGAAGTAAAGAAAGAATTACTTGATAATGTTATTATAACGACGCCAAGTAGAGCTTTCGCAGGAGGGCAGAGTTGTGGAATGGTGGATTGGTCAGTTAAACTTTATCAAGGGGATTTAGACATTACAATTTCTATTGGAAATTTCCATAGCATTCGTGAGAATAAAAGTTTGGCTATGACTTTAATGGAATTAGCTATTGATGAAGTAATTAAAGATTAATATGGATAATGATTTAAAAACCTCAGTTGAATGGCAAAGATTGTGTCCTTCTCCTAAAGTTATTGGCTTTGAGGGATGGAATGGTGAAGACCAATGGCAAAATGTTGAGATGTCTTATCTAGAATATCAACAAAGAGTGTTTCTAAGTACTTGTGCATTTATTAGTTTATCGCCATCAATAAGAGTTATTCCAGAGTATGGAACTCCAGGAGGTCTGGTATCAGGAACTGAATTATTAACACAAATTCTGGAAAGAGATGCTAGGACATCCCAAATAATGGCTAATACTGCTGTTATGAGCCCTCCAGATTTTCTAGGATTATTACACGATGTTCCAGCACCATCAAGAACAGATCCTCAAATTATTTCTAGTGCTGAGAGAAAAAGGATTAGAGAACAAATAGAAAGATTATGTGGGGACAGGGAATAAAAGGAGATTTTGATGTTCTTCAATTTTTGAAGGACGAGGGTTATTTAGTTGATGAAGAAGTCGATGAAATTGTAGATGACGATGAAAATGACGATTATTGGGAAAAATTATGGGACGTGAGTTCATAGAAAAACAATTTAGAAGTGAAGTTGAGATGCTTAAATTTATTCAAGATCCCAAAAGAGTTGCTAAAGTGAGAGAAAAGTATCCATCTGATAAATATGTATCAAGAATGGATTTTGATAAGAGACAGTTAATTATTACAGAGAAATAAGTAGATGCCTAAGTGGCGAAATTTGGTTATACGCGTATGCCTTAGGAGCATATGTCTTGCGACGTGTCGGTTCGAGTCCGACCTTGGGTACTTAAAACCTTATGATTATGAAAACAGTTATTGTAGAAAACACATTTTTAAAAAGACAGTATGATATTCCAGATGAAAAGCCTATTATAATGGACTTTGGTTGGGGTAATGGTTATGCTCTTATTCCAATTGATCATCCATTATTTGGACGACACTATGATGATATCAATGAACATATTGATATTCATGGTGGTCTTACTTTTAGTGCTTTTGTAAATGAAGGTTTGATTCAAAGCTTCGGGATTGATCCAGAATATGATGGTTACTGGTGTGTTGGTTTTGACACGTGTCATTATCAAGATACATTAGCAAGATGGCCAAAAGAAGCTGTTCAAATAGAAGCAGATGAGTTAGCTCGTCAATTAGAATTATTTGAGGTTGCTTGGAATAACAACTTATAAAAATTGCTCGAGGAGAAGCATATAGGATGAAAATCTCATCTCCCAACTCGCGGGAATAGCTCAATTGCTAGAGTGCCTCTCTTCCAAAGAGGAAGTTGTCGGTTGGAACCCGGTTTCCCGCACAATAAGGTTCAGAATTCAACACTGGAAAACTAATTAAATTTATTCCAGGTCTTAGCGTTTACGCAAGTAAGAATAAAAACAAAGCCTTATCTCCATGGTGTTTATAGTGTTAGCGGATAGCACGGAAGTTTGTGGAGCTTTTAGGTACAGTTCGAATCTGTATAGACACCCAATTAATTAAAAAAATATGGCATATATTTATTGTATTACAAATCAAATTAATCAAAAGAAATATGTAGGTAAATCTACTAGTTGTATTGAACAAAGATGAGCTGAGCATTGTAGAGATGCAAGAAAAGAAAGATGTGAGAAAAGACCTCTATATAATGCTATACAAAAATATGGAGTTGAAAGTTTTCAAATTGAACTATTAGGGAAATATTCTGAAATAGATTTAGATTTCTATGAAAATTATTGAATTTGTGAACTAGATACATATAAAAATGGTTATAATGCCACTTTAGGAGGAGACGGAGCTATATTATTTGATTATAAATTAATTGTAGATACTTATAATCAAACAAAATGTACTCGAAGGACTTCAGAAATAATTGGCTGCTGTCTTGATACTATAAGAAAAGTATTAACTTTATATAATATAAATTTTAATACTAAAGAAGTAGTTCAATTAAATGGAGAAATTATTATTAATTCATTTAAATCTATTACAGAAGCTTCTGAATGAATTTTTAATGAGGGCATATCTAAAGCTGCTTTAAGAAGCATATCTTCAAAAATTAGTGCAAATTGTAAAGGAAAAACAAAGTCAGCATTTAAAGATGAGTGAAGATATTTGGATTAATCCCATTAATCACCCAGTGTGCCAAGTAAAGCCTCTTATTGAGAAATACAATAACGTAACTTGTCTAGATAGTCTTAGTATGGTGCACCAACTAAGTAACAACGCTCTAGAAAACAAACAGGCTCAAGGGAGGTCTTTAGTGGTGAAAGCCATTCCCTACTACGGGGATATAGTTCATCGGCTAGAACGTTTGACTGTTAATCAAAGAAGAGTGGTTCGATTCCATTTATCCCCGCAAATAAATTGTCCTATAGTGTAGTGGTAACTACGTCAGTTTTTGGAGCTGAAATCCTAGGTTCGAATCCTGGTGGGACAACATTTAAAACAAATAATATGAAAGCAAAGTTTAAAGTTGGTGATAAAGTCATTATTAAAACTCTAGATTCTCAATATGGTAAGCAGAAAATGGCTGGAGAAATTGGACACATTGGAATAGTAAATTCGGTCTTTTTAGATACTTCGGATTCATCAATACATTGGTATCGTATGACTCCGACTGCTCCAGGACTCTGTTGGCCAGAGGATTGTTTGGAACTTGTTGAACCAGAACTTTCTACTTTTGAAGAATTAAGAAAAACTTCAGATATTACGTTTGTGTAATTTCTATCTATGCCATTCTAGAGGGGTGTAGGTCATTTACTCTTTGAGGATTATAAGGGCGGTTGTTCCGATAATGCATCAGTTTTTGTTAGCTTTTGTGATTAAAACAAGCTAAATATTGGGAGAACCTAGTTCTTCTGAACAAATGATAACTGCACTATGTCAGTTTATCTAAAGAATAGGAGACAGGTGTTTTCGGACACCTGTTCTTTAAAAATGCCCATGTGGTGAAATCGGTAAACACAGCAGACTTAAAATCTGCCGATCAGTAATGGTCTTAGGGGTTCAAGTCCCCTTTTGGGTACAGTAGGGATAAGCAAATATAAAGTAAATTTATTAAGATGCTTACGGGGGTTAGTGTTTAGTCGCTTATCCCTATTTTTTGGTGCGTTAGTTCAGTTGGTTAGAATGCTTGCCTGTCACGCAAGTGGTCACGGGTTCGAGCCCCGTACGCACCGCGAGGGAGTCCATATTGGGCTCCCTTTTTTATTAATTATTTTTTTTTAAATCACAGAGTTATGATTACATCTAAGCATTTGTTGTCGCTGAAAGATTTCCAAACAGTACTCGTAGAGTACCTTCGTAAAAAGGACAAATTTGTTCCTTACATCAAAGAAACTGAAATGGGACTCGTTCCTGAAATTGCCTACATGAAAGGCCAAATTTACGGTATTGTTGTTTCAATTGGCCCAGGTCTTATTGGCTGGGCACTATGTGACCGAAAGGACACATTTAGTAAAGAATATGGTATTCACCTGGCTTTACAACGCGCTCGCATTGCTACAAGTCTTTCCCTTCGTGAAAGACGCCGTTTCTACAGCAAAATTCCCACTTCCTTAGGCGAATTGTTCGATAAAATGGACGATCGCTCTGAAAAGTATTTCAAAATTGACGACGATTCTTCAGACGAATAAATTATGCTGACTATCAAAGACAAAGAGTTTGAGATGGTACAAGTAAAGGGCACTCCATTTTTTAATCTAAGCATTTTAACTCCTATCAATCTTGGTAAAGAGAATGAAAGGATGGAAATGAAATTACTAGGTTATGGATTGCCCTTTGAAACCTGTCTACAAACTATGGTAAGTATCAAACTTAGTCATAAGGAAGATACATGTACCGTGCTAGAATACATAAGTTTGTATAAAGCCACTGTAGAAGAGATATCAAAGCTAATTTCAGAAGAGGAAACACAACCTATCGAACCTGGCCTTACCGACACAGAACATGAAAACACTCACGATTGTTAGATCTATTGAACATGCCACATTAGTTGATTGTGGCTCAGTCCTTCTTAGAAAAGGGACAATTCTTGTAAAAAACAATGATAGTATTATTGGATTCATTATGTATAATGAAAGAGATGATACTTGGGAAATGTTTCTTAATGGAGAATTTGTAACTTCAACTGATGAATTTATCGAATTTTTTGAGCCGGAATATGCTCAATACACTTACCAATTATCTATTCAAAATTAAAAATTATGGCTATTAAATTATCCACACAACAAGTAGAAGCTCTTAGAAATAAGATCTATCAGGAACTTCATGCAGCAGTTGCTGCGCACAATGAAGCTGTTAAAGAATCAGCAGCGTATAAAGAATTTGAATTCCAAGATCCAGATTGTATTGCGTTAGTCAAAATGTCGCAAAGACGTCCGGAAGTTAAGGTACGTGATTTTGAATCTTTAATTCAAGATATCAAAATCGCAACTTTTGCATCACAGTTTAAAACATATCCTCAGAACTATGACATTCAAAATGCCATTATTTTAGCTACTATTGATGCAGCTGACCTAACGACATTAATTGAGGCTGTAACTGCTCAATTTAAGAAATAATGTCTATAGTAGTCGGCAAAATTGAGGAGTATGATGTACTCTATATTCCTGAGAAGGATGTCTTGTTTTGCAAGAATACTACTGTTTCTTATGATTTGCTTAAAGCTGCATTAATTGACAGAAAATTTGATCGAACTCAACTAAAAGCAGACCTTGTGTTGTCTGTTGATTCCGAAATAGTAACCTTAGGTTGCTTAAACACAAACTTAGAAAACTGCGAAAGTATTTACCAAACCATAAAAAAGATTAAGAATGGCACAAGATTTAGTAAAAAGTCGGATTAACAAGTACGACCAACAAATGAAACAAAAGCTGGTTGAGCTGGGTAATAGTAAGAAGTCTTACAACAATATCCTGCAGTACCTGAACGATGAGATCCAGAAATCAACCAAAATGAGTACCTTTAACTATAGCATCCTTTGTTTTAAGAACGATGGTGTTTATCAGTTAAACAAAGCCATTGAAGAGGTCTATGGAGTTTCTCAAGGTAAAGGTGCTGAACAACCATCTGGTGGTGAAGGAAAGCTGGAAACAGTTGATGTCATCTTAGCTGATGGTACACGTTTGAAAGTTCCTTATGGAACAATTGCTCTTCCGGAAGCTGGTGATGGCGCTTGCATCAAGATTCAGTATCATAATGAAAAGCATTTATTGCTTATCTCTGGACAATGTCAATTTCGTTTTGCCTCTATGATTGATGAAATCGTGGAAAAGACAAAAGAATTACTTTCCAGCAACTCTGTGTACAAGAATCAAGCAATTGAATTGACTGCTGATTGTCAACCAAAGATCATGGATGTAACAGCAATTGACAAAGAATTCATGGTTCTCTCCGATAGAACTGAATATGAACTTCAACCTCTTCGTGCTCGTCTATTGAATTCAGCAATGTGTATTTCCAAAGGCATCTCATTGAAATATGGTTGTTTGATGGAAGGCCCTTATGGCACTGGTAAAACTCTTCTGGCTTTTAAGCTAGCGAAGGATGCCGTTGATCATAACTGGATCTTTATGTATTTGAAGAATCCGGAATTATTGGCTGAAACATTGCGTCTTGCCAAGGTAATTGACAAGAATGGCAATGGTGTTGTTATCTTCGTTGAAGATATTGACCAAGTAACCAGAGGTAACAGAAATACTGCTATGCAGGATATTCTTAATACTCTGGATGGTGGGGATTCCAAGCAGATGAATGTAATTTCTCTGTTCACCACAAATCATATTGAACTGATTGAGCCTACTTTCCTGAGAGGGAAACGTATTGGTTCAATTATCTCTCTTGGTTTCTTGGATAAGAAGACTGCTCAAAAGTTCATTGAATTTGCTTTCCAAAAGGATGGCTATACAATTAACCCACAGGGTATGGAAAAGGTTTATGACCTCATTGAACAGAGCGATATCGCTCCAGCCTTTATGGCTGAAATTACGGAATCTGTGAAATCTCACATGATCCTAAGTGAAAGCAATGAAGTACAATCTGACTATATCATGAACAGTGTTCAAGCATATTTGCGTCAGGTAGATCTTTCTCGTAAGAAAGATATGTCTGAAACAAATGATATGAAGCTAGTTGCTTCATTAAAAGCTGCTGTCATCGAAGAATTTCGTGACGAGATGAGAGGTTTGTTGAAAGACATTAAGACTCTTGTTGAATAGTAGCATAGGGAGAGCCTTTATGGTTCTCCCTATTTTTTTAACATTTAAATTTAATCTATGATTATTGAGGAAGCAGATTTCAAGATTGTACAAGATGGCAATAGCTATACTCTATATTGTCTTAAATCTAAAAAAGAATTAGAAACTAACTCAACAGATAAATTTAAAATTGGTGGATATTATACAACATTTGATGGAGCATTAAAAGGTGCTGCAACATTTAGAAAGAGTAAGAAGTATCCTGGAAAAGAATTATCTACAACGCTTACAGCTTCTTTAAAAGAATATAAGCAAAGTAAAGAAACTTTCAAAACCTTAGTGAGTAAGGTTTATCAACCTATTTTTGAACTAAAAGATAAATTGAAATTATGACTATTACTACTGAATTTTCAGTTCCTGACTCTGTTTTTGTTCTAAATGGACAAGTTCGCCAAGGCGAAGTTGCAGAAGTTAAAGTTTCTTCATCAGCTAATAAACAAATCGTTACTTATATGGTAAAGATTGGAGAAAATGATTATGCTCTTGTTGATGAGAATCGTATTGGTAAAACAAAAGAAGAATTATTGAAAAAATTATGAGTAAAGTAAGAATCTGCGCAATCAGTGATATGCATGGAATTTTACCTGAAAATATTGAACCTTGTGATATTTTATTTATTGGTGGGGATATTAGTCCATTTGACATACAGTTAAATATGTTAGCTATGCGAGAATGGATCACTACGACCTTCGCATACTGGATTAATAGTCTACCAGTAGATAAAGTATACCTAGTACCTGGAAATCATGATTTCTATTTTCAAGGACTAGCGAGATATAAGTTACTCGAGTTTTTACAAAGTACTCACTTTAAAGTGTGTGTTTTAGAAAATGAATCGGCTTTATATAGATGTGAGGATGGGTCCAGGATAAGTATCTTTGGAACACCTTATTGTCATATATTTGGTAGATGGGCTTATATGAGGGCGCCTGATTATTTAAAAGAGGCTTTTTCTGAAATTCCTGAAGAAGTGGATATTATTCTAGCACATGATGCACCTTTTAATGTAGGTGGACAAGATGTTATGACTGAATTACCACGACATAGAGAACAACCTGGGCATATTGGCAACCCGGAACTAGCTGAGAGGCTGGGCCAAATAAAATATAAATGGTTAATACATGGCCATATTCATAGCTCTGAACATATTCCAGAAGAATTCAATGGGGGTTTAGTAGTAAACGTAAGTTTAATGAATGAAGAATGTAGCGATCTTATTTACGAACCTTTTTATTTCGAATTTGAGACATGAAACACATTAATTTTATAAATGATGAATAGGACTTGGATAATGAGCGATACTCATTATGGACATATAAACATCTGTTATGGTACCTCTCGTTGGAAAGATAAAGAAGTATCATGTCATCGCTTTAACACTGTTGAAGAGATGAATGATGCCATTGTAAAATCTATCAATGATGTAGTAGATCAAACAGATATAATCTATTTCTTAGGAGATTGGTCTATGTCTGGTGTTGAGAACATCTATAAATTTTTCTCACGCTTAATTTGCAAGAATATTTTCTTTGTTCCTGGAAATCATGATGAGCATATAATTAAAAATCATCTAAGTTTGGGCATAGCTCCAGAAGATATGTTTCATATTCTTCCAGAGTTATATACTTTGTATTATCGTGGTTATAAATTTATTTTATCTCATTATCCTATTGAACAGTGGAAAGATATGGGTAAGGGAGCTATTCATTTACATGGGCATACGCATCATGTTCTTGATAAGTCAGTAGATAATACTAAATACAAACGAATGGATGTTGGGTGGAAACCTACTGGTCCATGGCTTCTTGATGATATCATTGAAATAATGGATAAACGGGAAGTTAAACAACATTGTGAGAATGATTGAAATTTATGCTGATGGTGCTTATTCTTCTTCGAGAGATCGAGGAGGATGGGCATTTGTTGTAGTAAAGGATGGAGTTAAAATACATTCAACTTTTTATCCGATAGATAGTACCACAAATAATAGGATGGAAATACAAGCAGCAATTGAAGCCTGTGCTTGGGCTAAGTTAAATGGATATAGTGATATAACTGTTTATACTGACTCTATGTATGTCATTGGGACAATGACATTAAATTGGAAACGCAAGAAAAACCATGATCTTTGGGCTCTATTAGACCCTTTGGCAAATGAGCTTAATATTACATGGACACATGTAAGAGGCCATAGTGGAGATAAATATAACGAATTATGTGATGCACTAGCTGTATCCGCAACTCACGCAAATTAAACCTTATGATAAGAACCATTGTAGAAGAAAGAACTAAGAATGTAGCCGTAATGGATGTCTTCTCTAAATTAATTCAGGAACGAATTATATTTATTGATGAGGAGATAGACTCAGAATTAGCTAACGGTGTTATTGCCCAAATGATTTATTTAGATTCCGTAGATAGTAAGAAACCAATTAATGTTTATATTAATACTCCAGGTGGTAGTGTATACGATGGATTAGCAATATATGATATTAGTAGACTAATTAAAGCACCAATTCGTACTGTTAGTATGGGATTAGTTGCATCTATGGGAATTATTTTAATGCTTATGGGGACAGAAAGATGTGCAACAAAAAATTGTGCATTTATGATTCATCAGCCATCGACTATGGCATATGGTCCAGCAGCAGATATTGAAATTACTGCTAAGATGATTATTTCATTGAAGGAAAAAATGTTTCAGATAATCTCTGAACATACTGGACAACCGGCTGATAAAATTAAAACTGATGCGGAGCGTGATTATTGGCTAAGTGTTGATGAGGCTAAAGAGTATGGACTTATAACAAAGATTCTATAAAATGGCCACAGCATTACCAGAATACACTACATATATAAAGAATGGACAAACTGTATTGGTTGATTCATCTCATCTATTTGTGTATCAAACCTGCGTTTATGCTTTTTACAAAGGATACTTTTCTCTTTGTAATTCACAGTTTTATTCTTGTCATAAAGAAATCCAAGGAGTTGTGGGCTCCTTTTTTAAAACACCACATATCCAGATTTGCTCAGAGCTGTTCGCAGCTCCAGAAAAATGGTTAATAGATAATGAGTATGTGATATACTCACGACCTGAAAAGATAAGCAAAGTTAAACACAACATTGAAGGTAATGACGGATAGAAAATTATCACTCATAAGTCCTCAAATCGGTGAACTGCTTGTAAAACAAATTGCACATGAGTTAAAGAATTTTAGTCTTTATATGAGTTATGCAAATTATTTTTCTGTAGATGGAATAACTGATCTTGAAGAATATTACAGAAAACGCGCACATGAAGAATTAAATCACCATCAATGGATTATGGACTATTTGTCTGATGGTGATTATGCATTTATATATCCTGCTGTCGAGCAAAACTCAGAAAAAATTACCAGTCAAATGGTACCTTTTGGTCAAACAGTTGTAAGAGAAATTCAAACAACTCAATTGCTATATGCTATATATGAAGCCTCTCTTGCAGAAAAAGATTATATGACAGCATCTTGGTTATATGAAAAATTAATCAAGGAGCAAATTGAAGAGGAAAATACGAGTAGGATGGCTGTAACAATTATGGAAGAGGAAACTCGTAACATTTTTGATAAAGCTGAGAGTGTACTTGAACTATTAGAATCTTAAATGGAATATTTGATTTTTGATTTTGATGGAGAACTTATTGATGTTCTTCATTTTGAATCTGATAAATCAGTAGCCGAATACAAAGCTGCCAATTTAAATTATGTTGTTCTTAGTGCTGAAGATACTATTCTTAATGAAGATGGTATATTTGTTTCTGAGGATGATGAAGATTTGGAAGAATGACAGAATTTGTAAGAGAGGTTGAATTAGTTGCCCATAGGGATGACACTTATACGATTTATGTATTTAAAATTGTTAATACAAATGAATACATTTTTTGTACAAGGTTACCTAATTGGCAAGTACCAAGTATAGATGTTGGGGATACAGGATTTCTACAATATCAAATAGTAACTGCTGGAGAAGAATATTATGATCCAGACACTAAGTCTAGAGGAGTATATGGTTACTCTAACATTTACTTTATGAATTTTGTAAGAAAAACAGATCTCGTTAAAAGTAAAGAAATAACATTGTAAGATATGAGCGGAACGTTGATGGAAGAAAAACTAAAAGCAGCGATTGAAAATAAGAAAGTTGACTTAAATAGTTTTATTTGGAAAGGAAATAAAGTATTAGATTCCACCGGAAAATATAAGCAGTCAGAGAAGAAACTAACTTCTATGGCCGAATACGAATTAAATAGTTGTTATGAACACTGTAAAACTATGCTATTTAACAAGGATTTACAAAATCCTGGTAGATATGTAGTTTTAGAAGAAATAGCAGATCAAAAAGATAGATGTGGGGCAGAATTATTTTTACGTCACGTTGACCAACGTAACGGTTTAAGTAGATTCACACTTCTTGGATCAATAAATGAGTTCTTAAAGAATAACAAAGAGGCGCTTAAGAACGTAAAGCCTGTAGTAGGCACTGTCTTTTCAAACACTCCAGCTGAGTTTGAAAAGATTCCATTAAATTTAATTATTGATGGATGTTTAGATCGGCTGGGCACATTTAACAAAAAACATATAACCAGAACTTTTATTTTAAAACAAGGGATTTGGTTAACCCCAACTGAATCAAAAGAATTAATTGAGTCTGATATCCAAGGAAATATTAGAGATAGAATTGAAGTTATTAGAGAGCGTTTAAATATAAAAGAGATTGAACATCTCTATATTAATTCGAAAGGATTAAATTATACTCAAATGCGAGCTATGCTTAATATTCGTCCTAATAAGAAATATATGGATTTAACAACTATGCAGTTAGAAACTTTAAGATATAGAATGTTATTCAATCTTGAAGAAACTGTTAAAGAACATATAGCTGCTTGGGAAAGACGTATGGAAGAGATTGATTTAGTTGCCGATTATAAAGGATTTAAAGTACAATGTCAGTAAGAGTAATATCACAAGAAATGCAAGGGGATGGATTTATCTCCCCACAAGAAGTAGATAATGGAAAATATATTGGTTCAATCTTTGTCGTTGAAATGGATGAGCCTGATGAAGTAGTCGGATTTGTTTATCATGATGTAGACGATGATTATTGGATTATGGAAACGAGAGATTTCATATCTGATAAATTTGAATCATTTACTGATTTGTTTGAGAATTATCTCGACGAAGAAGTTGAGCTATTTGTTAAAGAATAATTATGATTTACTTAGTAAGTAATCAGACTAATGCTTTTGGAGGAGAATTCACACAGATACCTCTTTTAGAAGCAATAGAAATGTTATCACATATTCAGTTTATTGGTGCAGATACCGAAACTGAAGGTCTAGATTGTTTTACTAAGAAGCTTTTAACTGTTCAATTAGGAAATGCTGAATTTCAAGTTGTTTTCGATATAGCATCGTATGAGGGTAAGATCCCTCAAGAATTAAAGTTTTTTCTAAATAACTTCGATGGGACGTTTATCCTGCAAAACGCAAAGTTTGATTTAAAATTCTTATATCGGCAAGGAGTTGTCTTGAAACATGTTTATGACACCATGTTAGTAGAGACTATTCTAACCATTGGATTACAGATGGCCGGTAGAGACTTAAAGACACTTTGTGAAAAGTATTGTCAAGTAGAACTTGACAAATCTATTCGAGGAGAAATAATTACAAAAGGGCTAAATGCCGCAGTTATTAGATATGCAGCATATGATGTTGTGTATTTAGAAGATATAATGACTAAACAAATGAGACAAGTCAACCACTTGCGTTTAAATAACGCAGTCATACTTGATAATGAGTTTGTCAAAGTGTTAGCATATATCGAATATTGCGGAATTAAGCTTGATTGGAAAACATGGAAAGAAAAATCTTTAAGAGACTTAGAAGTAGTCGCAGCAAAGAAGGAGGCTTTAGATGGATGGTTGTATGATCATAAACTAATGAAATATTTTAGTGGAATGCAAGATCTCTTTACAGGAAGAATGGATTGTATTCTGAACTGGAACTCTCCTTTACAAGTTGTAGAATTATTTGAATCTTTAGGGATTAACTGTACAACAGTTGATAAGGGAGTGTCTAAGAAAACAGCAGAAGAAAAAGCAATTGGGAAATATAAAGACCAATATCCTATTCTAAAATTATACTTTGAGTATAAAGCTGCTGTAAAATTAACATCAACTTATGGATTAACTTGGGAAAGTATGATCAATCCGGTTACTCATAGAATTCATACAACCTTTCAGCAGATAATGAATACTGGAAGGTTATCGAGTGGTAACATGAGAGAAAATAAACCTAATCTTCAAAATCTTCCTTCAGACCATTTAACCAGAGGTTGCTTTATTTCTGAAAAGGGATATAAGTATATTGCCGCTGATTATTGTGCGCAGGAATCTATAATTCTGGCAGATTTCTCACAAGATGAGAGTCTGCTAGCATTTTATAGAAAGGGCTTTGAGGATATGCACAGCTATGTGACTTTTCTTCTATTTCCAGAAGTACGAAGGTGCGCCCTCGACGATCTAACCAATGAGGAATTAATTTGGATTAAGAAGAATTTTAAGGAAAAGCGAAATATTGCTAAAACTGCAGAGTTTGCAATTAACTATGGAGGTAATGGTAGTACTATCGCAAAAAACACAGGACAGAGTAAACAACAAGGAGAATTCGTCTATAAAAGTTATTTTGATGCCTTTTATAATTTAAAGACATATTATGACGTAGGTATGCAACAAGTAGAAAGGGATCACTATATCCTCTTTAATAATGTAACTGGTAGAAAATTGTTCTTTGGAGCAGAAGAGCCTTTTATAAAATATAAAGAAGATGTAGCAGATCCTTTCTTTTGGCAACGTCCAGATGCGAGAAGCATTCATGGTGAGTATACTAAAAGTAGATCTGAGGTACAGAGAAAGTCTCAGAATTATCGAATTCAAGGATCAGCAGCGGATTGTTCGAAATTAGCTGGCGTGATGTTTTTTAATCAACTAATTCAGCGTGGACTATTATTTACTGTGAAAATAGTAAATATGGTTCACGATGAATTTAATGTTGAAGCTCCTGACGAAATAGCAGAAGAAATGTCAGATTTACTAATTAAATGTATGTCAAAAGCTGGAGATCAATTTTGTAAAACAGTGCCTTTAACTGCAGAAGCAGAGATTGGTGATCATTGGATACATTAATGAAAACAAAAAAGAAAGTGAAAAAATTATACGAAATTGGAGCTGAAGTTTGGATTACACCAATTGACGGCGATCCAAGAGCAGCAAAAGTCGTAGGATATATTGATTATCCACGCGTTATCCCTATTGTTGAATTTATGGGCAAAACTGGTACTCTAGTAAAGAATTCTTTTGATTATGCAAGAATTTGTCATTACAATGATAGACCAGAACATGAACTTTTTGAAAATGGATAATCAATATTTAATAGGTGAAGTTGTGTGGATCCGCCCCTCCAATGCAACACCGAGAGAAGCAACAATTAAAGGTTATGATCCAACTGACGGAGTCCCTCTGATAAGATATCAAGGGGATAATGGAGAGTGGCATGAGAGTAGATTCTCTACTTTACTCATGAGTACTTATAATGACCGACCAGATATTGATGAAAATATTAACGGTTAGTTATGAAAACTATAAGAAACGGTGTTTTTGAGACCAATAGCTCATCTTCACATTCAATTTCTATTGGACCTTACGAAGAAGTACAATCCCTAAGGTGGGAATCAGTTTTTGAAATAGAGGAAGGAAAGGCTATTTTATACCCAGGAAAATTAAGCACACATGTTAAGTATCTAGGAGAAGCTTCACAGACAAGATGTGAAACTTTATTTGATAAGTTAGCAATGGTTGTTAATTGGCTCCAGGGCCTTAGAGATGACTCTTGGTTAACTTTAGATGAATTTGATATCGCTATTCTTAGAATTAAGGAAGATTTTGAGCTTGATGATATTGTGTTTAGTACTTATTCTGATTATTATCCATATTCTGAATATGGTGATAATCCATTTTCTAGGGAAGAGAATTTTCAGGAAGACTTCGAAGGCCTACTAAAAGTCGTACGAGATAATACTCAAGTAATCATTGATGAAGACATTCCAAACTAATGAAGATAATATGTAGAAGCATATTTGAAACTAATAGTTCGTCAACTCATAGTACAACCATTATGACTGTTGAGGATTATCAAGAATGGAAAAAAGACATCTTGTGTTATGATGAAGATAGTCACAAACTTATTACTAAAGAAGAACGTCTAGCAATGGCTAGAGAGAGTTATGAGAAATATCAAGTTCATTCTAGTCCAAATACTATTCCAGACGTAATTACTGATGAGCAAATTGAAGCTCATATTGAAGAAGAGTTAGATGAATTTCCACAAACTTATTCAGACTATAAAGCTATTGCAGGAGATTATGAAACTGATACAAATCAATTTACTACTCCTGGCGGTGAAGAAATTATAGTCCTTTGTTATTACGGTTATAATTAAACCAAATTACATGAAAACAATTAGATACAACATTTTTGAAACAAATAGTTCTTCTTCTCACTCTATTACTGTGAGTCGAAGTGGTAATTATGTAAATGATTCTCTTTTTCCAGAGCCTAATTCAGCTGAACCAGTAATTCTCTTAGATGGTGGTAATTTTGGTTGGGGTGTGGATGTGTTTACAGATTCAAATACAAAAGCAAATTATTGTGCTATTGATTTTGCTGCAAATGATGAGCCGATTAAACTTATACTTTTACAGAAAGTTATTGAGGATATGACTGGCTGTAATGTAGTAATTGATTTAGACGATTTTTCTCATATTGATCACCAAAGTATTGGAACAGCTGATGATGAACTTATGGATTATCAGGATATAAAGGACTTCGTCTTTAATCCTGAATCAGAGTTGCTCATTGATAATGATAATCATTAAAAGATAAAACAAATGGAATTACTTTATAAATATCAAAATGGAAATGTTCTCGTTTCTATTTTTGATGATGGAACAAAAATACAAGAGTGGCCTGATGACGAAGCTCCAGCTCCCATTTATCCGAATTCAATGGATGTTAAGATTACAAATAAATGTAACTTAGGTTGTAAATTTTGTCATGAAATGTCTGTTCCTGATGGAAAACATGCAGATCTTAGTGATTTGCTTGAGATTCTTGAGGATCTTCCAGCTGGTACAGAATTAGCTTTGGGTGGTGGTAATCCACTTGAACATCCTTGGCTTAAGTCATTTCTTATGGTTTGTCAAGATTGGGAATTTATTCCAAATCTTACAGTTAATGGTAAGCATGTTGAAAAATATGCTGACTTACTCAATACTTTGATTGACGAAAGGTTAATCTATGGCTTGGGTGTGTCTATTGAAGATGACTTTGATTTTGCTATTATGGATAAAATCCATAATGTATCTAATGTTGTTTATCATGTTATAGCTGGTGTAAATGATTATACCATTCTAGACAAAATAAAGGACAGGATGGGCAAGGTATTGGTCTTAGGATACAAAGATGTTGGCAGAGGCATAACTAATCATTCTGAACTTACTGATGTACTTCAGAGTGAGTGGTTTGGTCATATCAAACTTTATATTCATAGACTCCACATGTCTTTTGATAACCTAGCGGTTAAGCAATTAGACATTAAATCTTATTTATCTCCGGAAGAATGGGATGAATTCTATATG
>Ga0302208_10000345_pt1 | contig 23540 bp, 21 predicted proteins | sample II_Fen_E2_3_FD_194577 | JGI IMG/M metagenome (GOLD analysis project Ga0302208, IMG submission 194577) | Peat permafrost microbial communities from Stordalen Mire near Abisko, Sweden - II_Fen_E2_3 | ecosystem: Environmental > Terrestrial > Soil > Wetlands > Permafrost | place: Sweden: Abisko...
GTTCGTACTTGATGAACGAATATGCGATGGCTTTTACTATGCACGATCCATGCGGCTACTCGAAAAGATTTTATCCGATCCGGATGATTTACTAAATCCACCTAAGGAAGTGTTCATTGACAAAGGAGTGAGAAAAAATAATTCATAATGCACAATGTATGATTCATAATTGATGATTACAGATTACAGAAGAATCTATCAATTTCGCATTGTGAATTGTGAATTATGAATTATAAATTAATCAAAATCCCTTTAAATCAAGATTTTCACTATCAATCATAGTAACGGGTTTTCCCATCTTCTTTTGGATAATCTTAAAGTGATGCTGTTCTTCGGGAGAAACAAACGAAATGGCTTCACCCGATGATTCTGCCCGCCCGGTACGACCAATCCTGTGAATATAATCTTTTGGAGAGCGGGGTAATTCATAGTTAATCACAAACGGTAAAAACTGGATATCAATACCACGTGATATCAGGTCGGTAGCTACCAACACACGCAGTTCACCGGATTTGAATTTACCCAATGCTTCATTACGAGCACCCTGGCTCTTTTTGCTATGGATAGCAGAAGCCTGAATGCCATTCTTACGAAGTTTGTCGGCTACATTATCGGCTTTATAAACCGAAGACGTGAAAATCAATACCTGCTTCATATCATTGGTTTTAATCAGATAGCGCAGCAGCGGACCCTTCTTCTCTTCCGAGACAAAATACCCAAGCTGCTGGATCTTCTCAAAGTAGTCTTCTTCCTGTTCGGTTTTAATGATCAGCGGATCGCGTAATAAAAGTTGATTGATCCTGGTGACATCTTCATTTAAAGTAGCTGAAAACAAAAGATTTTGTCTTCTCTTAGGCAATAATTTAAAGATAAGGCTCATTTCTTCCCTAAAACCCAGATTCAGCATTTTATCGGCTTCATCCAACACCAATGTTTCAATATCAGATAAGTGCACTGCCTTTGAATCCACCAGTTCCAACAATCTTCCGGGTGTAGCCACCAGGATATTGACACCTTGTAAAGCCATCATTTGCGGGTTAATAGAAACACCTCCAAACACAGCCATTGTTTTTATGCGTTCAGGAAGTCCGGAACTAAACAAAAGGAATACTTCACTCACCTGTATGGCCAGCTCACGTGTTGGCACCAACACCAATACGTTGACATGCCTGTTTTTGGTAACTGTATTACCAAGCAGATTCATTAGAATAGGCAAAACATAACTGACTGTTTTACCGGAACCTGTCCTGGCAATCCCCAGGATATCTTTACGTTTCATTATGGCAGGTATGGCCTCCAGTTGAATGGGATAAGGTTCTGTATAATTCTGTTCAGCTATTTTTTTCAGTAAAGCGGAAGATAAACCTAAAGATGAAAAAGACATAGTTGTGGATATTTATTGTTGTTGTGGATCAGTTTGAGGATATAAAGATACGGGAAATTAATTCAGAAATGAAAAGTACTGTTCAGGAAGTGTGGAAGATTTGTCCTAAACCTGTGGGATTGATGAAACGAGGATTACGAACTTATTTATACAATTTCTTTGCCAAAAGGGGTTAAAGCCAGTCCTGCCAGTTTAAAATGCTGTTTGGCAAAAGGAATACCGACAATGGTAATGGTAAACAACACACCGAAAAAAATATGGGTCAGGCAAATCCAGAACCCCCCTATAAAGATCCAGATTAGGTTCATGATGGTGGACAAGCACCCCGAATTACCGGGTTTAAGCCTTATTTCAGCCCCAAAAGGCCACAATGCCAATACTGCCAATTTCAACGTTTGAATACCGAATGGAATACCTATAATGGTTATTATCAACAGAAAACTTGAAATAAGATATTCAACAGAAATAATTATTCCACCAAAAACAAGCCAGATAAGATTTCCCAGTACTTTCATAAATTTAATCTTTATCTCTTATTTCTTCTGTAATATTTTAGAAGCAATAAAAGCAAACAACCCGAGAATAAGCCCTGAGATTATTCCTGATACCGGACCTGTTATCAACATCATAAGCCTTGGTGAATCGGGCAAAGGCATTTTAGCAATTATTTCAGCTTCCTGCGTATGGTTTGCCATATAAGCATGAAAGAATAGTATATGGGTAGCTGTAATCCACACGCAATTGGCTATACCTACCCAAAAACCTGACATAAAATACTTTCCGGAACTTTTTAAGGCAACATAATAAGCACAAATGATAAAAATCACCAACCAATAAAGTGGTTCAGTAGTTAAAGGAATCCAGAACACTGTTGCAAGTCCCATTCCCAATCCAAAAAGTGACAATTGAAATATTAGTCTGTAATTCATAATAATCTTAATATTTTAATGATTATGATATTCCATTTTACATTATTTTCTGATTTAAAAACATCTGAAGATGTTATTCCGAGGAACCGACGTTTTCTCTCAAATCATCTTTATGTAACAGAATATAAATAATGGGCAGAATTCCCATGGTATTAAAAATAGCAATACAAATAAACCAGGCCAGTTCGTTGTTTCTTCCTGCCTTCCACATTCCTATCAATTTCCAGGTGGTATCCCAGACAACACAGAATAAGATTACTGGAGCAAACCAGGCAAAAGTTCTGACCATATGATAAAAGTTTTCCATTCTTATTTGAGTTACAGGTTATATTTATTGGGTTGTGATCACTATTTAACAGAAGAAGTACAAGATTTATTTTATACAGGACAGGAATTAGAAATAAAATAAATTCAACTACGTATAAAACACAAAAATTTGCATTTAGTTTAAAATAGATTTAGATGATTTGATTTTTATTTATCAAAATACAAAACAAATTAAGATAATCTGCTTTTATAATCTTCATATCCAAATTCCCGAATGAGTTTGAATTCATTCTCTTTTGTCCAAATGCCAATAGCCGGATGAGAAACACCATTGAACATGGTGGTTTTTACCAAAGTGTAATGAATCATATCTTCAAATACGATACGATCGCCTATTTTCAAGTCTTTATCAAACGACCATTCACCCATGAAGTCACCCGACAGGCAACTATTCCCACCCATTCGATAAGCCGGTTTACCAGGAACGGCATCCGTGGCACCTATAATGGATGGTTTATAGGGCATCTCCAGACAATCAGGCATGTGGCAGGCAAACGATACATTAAGCATGGCAGTCTTGATACCTTTGTTTTCAACAATGTCAACTACATTTGATACTAACACGCCTGATCTCCATGCAAAAGCGCTTCCAGGCTCCAGTATCAGCATCAGATGTGGGTATCTTGCTTTAAACGATTTCAGAAGAGAGACTAAGTGGTCCGTATCATACCCTTCACGCGTCATTAAATGCCCGCCACCCATATTTAGCCACTTGATCTGAGGAAAGTACTTGCCAAACTTTTCTTCGACCACAGCGAGCGTCTTTTCCAGGTCATAGGATGACGATTCACATAAGGTATGGAAATGTAACCCTTCTACACCTTCGGGGAGTTTATCCCCCAGTAAACCTGCAACAATACCCAGGCGTGATCCCGGTGCACATGGATTATACAAATCTGTTTCCACATCAGAGAACTCAGGGTTAATGCGTAAACCACAGGAGATATTATTGAATTGGGTTTGTGGATAAAAGCGTTCGAACTGAGTCAATGAATTGAAGGTTATGTGACTGCTGCAATTCATGATAGCCGGAAATTCCCTATCGGTATAGGCAGGACCATAGGTATGTGCCGGACTACCCATTTCCTCGAAGGCCAGTCTCGCCTCAGCCAAAGAACTTGCAGTAGAATACGGGATATATTCCCGCACAATAGGAAACACACTCCACATGGCAAAAGCCTTAAATGCAAGTATAATCTCCACTCCTGCCCTATCTTTTACCGATTTTATAAGTTCCAGGTTTTTACGAAATGCTGCTTCATCAAGAACATAACAGGGAGAAGGTATATTTGAATAATCCATTTTTAATGTGATAATTTGGTAATAACTAGTGCAAAGATAATAATTTTCAGGCATAGTGACGGGGATAAATTTTATTCACCAGTCACTACATCTGCAAAAGACCAATAAAAGTCAGATAAAGTCATCTAAATTTACTGATTTAGGGTAATATGAATAAAACACCAATTAGTTTATTCGTTTTCCACAACACCCTAAAATCACCTGAATTAATCCCATAGATAAACCTGTTTTAATATTTAACAGAAATATTTTATTAATAATTAGTTGTAAAAAGCAACTAATTATCATGCATTTATATTGTTTCTAATCTCTGGAAAAAGAGAAAACAGGACAGTCCGCTTTTAAAAAGTTGCACACAATTGATATATTTGTGTAATTTCGCAGCGCTTTTGCAACAATTTAGATCAAAATTGGAAAGCAGAATATATTCATTCATATTAAAAAAATTCAATTAATGAAAAAACTAATTACCCTGATTACCGCTTTTTCGATGGGAGTTTCGGCTTTTGCAGGTGGGTTACTAACAAACACCAATCAAAGTGTCCATTTTCTCCGGAATCCGGCACAGGATGCTTCAACCGATATTAATGCTGCCTATTCCAACCCTGCCGGTTTGATATACCTCACGGATGGTTTTCATTTCTCCCTTACTAATCAAAGCGCTTTCCAGACACGAACTGTTACGTCCACTTTTGCTCCTTTTGCGGCTTACGGAGGCAACGCAACTAAAGTTTATAATGCTAAAACAGAAGCTTTGCTTATCCCTAGTTTCCAGGCTGCCTATAAAAAAGACAAACTAGCCCTATCCGCTTCATTTGCAATTATTGGTGGTGGTGGTGAAGCCACTTTCTCGAAAGGATTACCATCTTTTGAAGCTCCTGTTTCATTGATTCCTATGAGTTTGACTGCTGCCGGGGTACCCACTACAGGTTATTCTATCGAGCAATACCTTAACGGGAAACAATTTATTTTCGGCTTTCAGGTAAACGGCACCTATAAGTTCAATGACATAATTTCAGGAGCAGTTGGGGTAAGACTAAATTACCTGACAGGAAGTTATGATGGTTATTTACGAGATATTCAAATAAATCCACAACATCCGCTCTTAAACCCAAGCGGAAATATGATGTCTGCCAATACCTTTTTTACACGCGCCGGTATGACTGACAAAGCTGCTATGACTGCCAATAAAGAGGTGGATTGTAAACAAACAGGTTGGGGAGTAACTCCGATTCTGGGAATGGACATCCGTCCATTAGATAATCTGCTTATCGGGTTAAAATACGAATTTGGAACTAAAATAAATGTCACGAACAATACAAGGGTTGATGACACCGGCCTTTATCCTGATGGAGAAGTCAACAGAAATGATATTCCTGCATTATTAACTATCGGTGCTCAATACACGTTTGATAAGCTGAAAATCTCAGGGGGTTATCACCATTTCTACGATACAGAGGCCAAATTACCTAATGATCGTCAAAAAAGTATTAAAAGTGGACTAAACGAATATCTTCTGGGTGCAGAATATTCGATAAACAAAACTTTTCTGGTCAGTGCCGGTGGTCAACTCACTCGTACCGGTGTTACCGACGATTACCAGAAAGATATGAGTTATAGTTTAAATTCAGTATCCATAGGCTTTGGTGGAGCTGTTAACCTTACGAAACAACTGAGATTAAACATGGCGTACTTCTTTACCAAATACGATAAATGGACTAAAGTAGTTGATAAGAATGAAGTCTTTAACGCAGTTACCAATACCAAGGGATATAATGGAACCGGGTTGGCAGGAACTGATGTGTATGACCGTACAAATAATGTCATCGGAGTAGGACTTGACTATAACTTCTGAGAGATATCTGAGATATAAAACATAGTCAAACACTAAATTTGGATATAAACAGAAAAGGCGGGATGTTGAATCTCGCCTTTTCTATTTATTTCTTGATGCAGATACCCCGTACCTGTACGTCTAAATACGCAGGGAAGTTGCATGCAAAGCTTTACAGGAATAAATTACAGTTCCAAATCAATATCGTGCAGTTCATGCCATGGCAATCCTTGTTTGTTCAGTTGTTCCATAAACGGATCGGGATTAAATTCCTCGACATTATGTACTCCCGGCTTGCGCCACAACCCTTTGAAGAACATCATAGCACCGATCATAGCAGGTACACCGGTAGTATAACTTACTCCCTGCGCACCTGTTTCTTTATAAGCGGCTTCATGGCTACAATTGTTGTATATGTAATAGGTAGTTTCCTTTCCGTCTTTTAATCCTTTAATACGGCATCCAATGGAAGTCTGACCGGTATAGTTTTCACCAAGTTCACCCGGATCAGGCAATACGGCTTTCAAAAACTGGATAGGTACAATCTTTTGTCCGTTATATTCTACTTCATCAATACGTGCCATGCCGATATTCTGAATAACCCTCAGATGAGTCAGGTATTCCTGGCCGAAAGTCATCCAGAAACGGGCACGTTTGATAGTAGGATAGTTTTTTACCAACGATTCCAGTTCTTCGTGGTAAATTACGTAGGACTCTTTAGGTCCCACTTCAGGATAATTTAGTGCTTTATGAATCTGGTGCGGTTCTGTTTCCACCCATTGACCATTATCCCAGTATTTGCCTCGTTGGGTTACCTCACGGATATTGATCTCCGGATTGAAGTTAGTAGCAAACGCTTTATGATGGTCGCCGGCATTGCAATCCACAATATCCAGGTATTGGATTTCATCAAAATGGTGTTTGGCAGCATAAGCAGTATAAATGCTGGTTACTCCCGGGTCAAAACCACAACCTAAAATAGCGGTTAAACCAGCCTTTTCAAACTTATCTTTATATGCCCATTGCCAGCTATATTCAAAATGAGCTTCTTCTTTAGGTTCATAATTGGCGGTATCAAGATAATTCACTCCTGCTTCCAGGCAAGCATCCATAATGGTCAGATCCTGATAAGGAAGTGCCACATTGATCAGCAATTCTGGTTTATAAGCATTCAGCAGGGTTACTAATTCAGGCACATTGTCTGCATCAACCTGCGCTGTTTTCACTTCCACACCAAACCGTTTCTTAATATCAGTGGCAATTTTGTCACATTTAGATTTGGTGCGACTGGCCAACATGATTTCAGTAAATACATCCGGATTTTGAGCCACCTTGTTTACAACAACAGTTCCCACGCCTCCGGCGCCGATAATCAATACTTTTCCCATTTTTATTAAATGATAGTGATGAATTCTTGAATAACTATACGTTGATACAAAAATACTTGTTTTTTATGAATCTGAAAGAGATTATTCTTCTATCTTTTTAAATCTTCTCATAAATCAGGATCCATGGCATTTAGTTTTCTTTTCTGGTTTCTTACTTCTGATACACCGTGGGATCAAACCCAGCCAACCCTTCTTTACGTTCCGTACAGGTACCGCAGGTACCGCAATGAATCTCCTGTCCGTTGTAACAGGAATATGTATCTTCAAACGGCACCCCTATTTTTTTTCCCATCAAACCAATTTCTCGTTTAGATAGATTGGTGAAAGGAGCCAGTATCTGACAATGGTTGTAAGTCCCCAGGCTTATGGCTTTACTCATGGTTTCAATAAATTCCTCCCGGCAATCCGGATAGATGGCATGATCGCCCGCATGATTGGATATCATTAGTTTATCACACCCAATACTTTCGGCAATACCGGCTGCAATGCTCAGCATAATCCCGTTTCGGAAAGGCACCACTGTTTTAATCATATTCTGATCCTCGTAATGACCGTCCGGAATAGCTCCCCCCGACTTTAATAAATCGGAGACAAAGCCCATTTTATTTAAATCGATATCTATCACATGGTGTTCAATGCCCAATGCAGTACAATTTCTGTTAGCATATTCTATTTCCCGTAGGTTATGTTTCGACCCGTAATTAAAGGTCACAGCCAGTCTGATACGTTCGGCATATTTATAAATGGCCACCGAACTATCCATTCCACCTGAATAAAGTATTACTATATCTTTCATCTTTTTGATTTTTTGCGGCTCAAAAGTACTCAAAACCTCGCAATTTCAGGCAATTTTGTGACTTTTTGTTTTTACCGTTACAAACAGATGTTTTTTTGTATTTTTGCAAAGCAATACTACGACAATACATTCTACCGATAATATGAACACACCTTTAATTAAAATTTTACCTGCCGAATGGGCAGAACAACAGTTTATTCAACTTACCTGGCCTCATAAAGACACCGATTGGGCGGATATGCTCGATGAAGTAAACGAATGCTTTGTCAACATTGCCCGTGAGATTATTAAACATGAGGACCTATTGATTGTTTGCTCCGACACCGACGAAGTGGAGCAACTACTGGGTGATGCTGATTTATCCAGGATTACTTTTGTAGAAATGCCAACCAACGACACCTGGGCACGTGATCATGGAGGAATAACCGTATTGGAAGATGGCAAACCGGTGGTTTATGATTTCACTTTCAATGGATGGGGATTAAAGTTTGCTGCCAATCACGACAATCTGATTACACGAAAACTCTATACTGCCGGAATTTTTGGTGAAGCCGGCCATAAAAACTGTTTTGATTTTGTGTTGGAAGGTGGTAGCATTGAATCGGATGGTGAAGGGTCGTTACTGACTACAGCTGAATGCTTACTTTCGGATAACCGCAATAATTTATCCGAAGAGGACATAGAGGCAAAACTAAAAGAGTATTTTGGGCTAAAGCAAGTACTTTGGTTGAATCATGGGTATTTGGCAGGCGATGATACCGATAGTCATGTGGATACACTGGCACGGCTTTGTGACATAAGTACCATTGCTTACGTAAAATGCGATGATATTGAGGATGAGCATTTCGATGAATTAAGGAAAATGAAAAAAGAACTTCGTAAGTTTAAAAATCTTGCCGGGAGATATTACAGGCTTATCCCACTTCCAATGGCTGATGAAGTATACTTTAATGACGAGCGGCTTCCGGCAACCTATGCTAACTTTCTGATCATAAACGGAGCAGTATTAGTACCAACCTACAATTCACCGAAAGATGAAATAGCACAACAACAACTTAAGATAGCTTTTCCTGATCGGGAAATAGTAGGTATCAATTGCCTGCCATTGATTAAGCAACATGGTTCGTTGCATTGTGTGACGATGCAATATGTTTAAACATTACTGAAAAAACTTTTCAAGAGTTTAAAACGTTGGAAAAGTTATAAATAGAACAAGAAACTCCAAGATTATGAAAATAGGTCTTATCCAACAATCCAATACAGCAAGCCGTGACGAGAACATTGCAAAGCTGGAAAAGAATATCCGCATCTGTGCTGCCCAGGGTGCGGAACTTATTGTCATGCAGGAGCTGCACAACGGACTGTATTTTTGCCAGACCGAAGATCCTGCTGTATTTGAGCTGGCAGAAACCATACCCGGACCTTCCACCGAATCGTTTGGCAAACTGTCCAAAGAATTAGGAATCGTACTAGTTCTTTCCTTATTCGAAAAACGTGCAGCCGGATTGTATCATAATACTGCTGTTGTCCTCGAGAATGACGGAACAATAGCCGGGAAATACCGCAAAATGCATATTCCTGATGATCCTGCCTACTACGAAAAGTTTTACTTCACTCCCGGTGACCTGGGCTTTGAGCCCATTCAGACTTCTTTAGGCAAATTAGGGATACTGGTATGCTGGGATCAATGGTATCCCGAAGCTGCACGACTTATGACTATGGCAGGTGCGGAAGTATTGATTTATCCTACTGCTATTGGGTGGGAAAGCACAGATACCGTTGTTGAGAGACAAAGACAAACGGATGCCTGGATGATTTCACAACGTGCACATGCAGTAGCAAACGGGATTCATGTTATCTCGTGTAATCGCATAGGGTACGAAGCAGATCCTTCAGGTGTAACCAATGGCATCCAGTTTTGGGGAAACAGTTTTGTTGCCGGCCCACAGGGCGAAATACTGGCACAAGCGTTCAACGACAAAGCTGAAAATATCATTCTTAATATCGATTTGTCACGTACTGAAACGGTTCGTCGTATGTGGCCTTTCTTCCGGGACAGGCGTATTGATGCATTTGGGGATATGACTAAGAGGTGGAGGGAAGATTGATGTATTGATGAAATAATCTGTTATACCAATCCCGAAGGGAAGATATGATTGTAAATAGAAGATATGATTATAAATATGAGTTGTCACTAAATAAATCCCGAAGGGATGATATGATTATAGAAGGAAATAGAAGGAAACCAGAAACTCCTAAGGAGTGGAATAATAGGATCTGATTATTGAGATGACATTTACAATTTATACACAAACAATCATAATTCATAAAACATCATTATTATGGCTGGAACCTATTCTCAAGTTTATATTCAGGTCGTTTTCGCTGTCAAAGGTCGGGAAAATCTCATATCAATGCAGTGGAGAGATGAATTGCATAAATACATAGCCGGAATTATTCAGGGGAAAGGCCAGAAATCAATTATTGTTAATGGAATGGGTGATCATATCCATTGTTTTATTGGACTGAAACCAGCTATATCTATTGCCGATTTAGTAAGAGATATTAAAAACAATTCCTCCAAATTCATAAATGACAAAGGATATACAACTGGTAAATTTCACTGGCAGGAAGGATACGGTGTTTTTTCCTATAGTAATTCGCAGATTGAGAATGTTTATAATTATATACTGAAACAAGAAGAACATCATAAGAAGAGAAATTTCAGGGAAGAATATATTGAATTTCTAAATAAATTTCAAATTGAATATAAGCCGGAATATCTTTTTGATTGGATTGAATAATTTATAATAACGTTATCCCTATAATCAATAACATCCCTTCGGGATTCAGTTTTTTTTGTTTTCTTTCTCTATAAAAATATCACCACTTCGTGGTTCTTTCTGTTTCGGATTATAACTCTGTCAAAATCAAATACGGGTTTCTAAAGTCTTCTGACTTCTGAAACCCGTATTCTGTATAAATCAACTATCAACAACGTCTAGAAAGGAAGTTTAAAATTACTATTATCATCAGCCGGTTGATCCACATTATGCTTTTGTTTCTCTATACTTTTCCCTATTTTAAAATTATAGGTGTACTGCAAAACAAAGGCAGCAGTCGTATTTAAAAATGTTTCTGTCCGTTGATAAATCGAATTATTCCTTAAGGTGACCGTGCTATCGAAGAATTTACTGGCAAAAGGGTTAAACGCAATAATATTCAGGGAACTGTTATTTTTAAATTGCTTGACAAGACCTACTAAATAAAAAGGCGTCATCCTGGTTTCCGTTTGCCCGTCCAATACTGGTCCATTAAGGCTTAACATAGAGATAACCTTCAGGTCCCAGGGCACCGGGAACATCATGAACGAATTCCAGTTCCAGCTTCGCTGGTTCGTGGGATCTATCTGGTTCTGGTACCTGTCTATGTGATTAAAGGAATACCTGAAATTGGAATTAAACATAACCTTGCCTATTTGCGAATTAACCGACAAGCCGCTTCCTGCTTCGTATCCGTTGGATACATTCTCCGGCATACTTTGAAACACATTGGTACCATCCCTCTGACTGACTATTGTCTGGATAAGTCCTGTTTTATACTCGTAAAACAACTGAGGAGCCAGATTAACGGTTACTTTCCCGAAGGTGATTTTCACATTGTAGGTAAACTGAAAATTATCCCGGTAAGCCGGTTTAAGATAGCTGTTACCTTTACTGACTGTCTGGCTGTCGACCTTGCTTTCCAACGGGTTCAGCTGTCCGGCACTTGGTCTAATAACCCTTCGGGAATAGGCCAGTTTAATGCTGTGATTGTCATTAAACTTCAATGAACCGTTAGCATACGGCAACGGCGAAAAGTAATCGTTGCCTGTCGCCGAATTGATAACCACATGGGAAGTTTCAAACCTTGATCCTATCTTCACACTCCCCTTTTTGAAATTCCTCGACAGTTCTGCATACCCACCCAACCGCAAATCAGAATAATCCAAATTAGGAGTAGAAGCCTGCGCAAGAGTGCTTGTATTGTCAATATTATATTTATTAAAGTTGCCACTGACACCCCCATTGAAGGAATAGACACTGTCGAAGGGCAAGGTATAGTTTGTTTGTCCTGTTAATGTTTGGGTATTGGTTCTGCTCTTTTCATTTTGTATCGGATCCGTGGCAAGAATGATTAGGCCAGTGGGGTTGTAATATACATTGTGGTAATCGGTGGAGGAAGTATTATCCAGGCTCTTGTAATATTTCAGCTCCACTTCATAGCCATGCTGGGTTTTTTTATCGAACTTATGCTTGTAAAACAGCGAGGTGGTCAGGCCGTCACTATTGGTGTTCGGATTGGTAAAAGACCGAAAAACACTCGTCGGCACATCATTGGCATAATTGTAATTCCAGGCATCCCCACTGGTTTTATTTCCGGTTCCGTTGTAAGAAACATTCAGGTTCAGGTTATTAAATTCATTCGGGTCGTAAATCAAGCCTACATTCACATTCCTGTTATTCCATTTTAGATCCTGAACACTATTCCGTTTCAACTCATTAACCCCCGCAATACGATCCATATTTGTATTGATGTCGAAGTTTTGTGTCATACCATTGGCAGCAATATAGTAGGATATTTTTTCCAATCCATAATCCAGGCTTGCATTTCCCCTGGCCATATAAGCATCCTTCCCAACAGGCAATGCCATGACACCTACCGTTCCTTTGAGACCAAACCGCATGGCAGGATTCGTCACAATATTAATAACAGCATCCACATCGGCATCATATTTACCTGACGGACTGGTTATAACTTCCATCTTATCCACCTGCGAAGGATGCAGTCGTTTCAGGTATTCCTTATCCCGGGTTACTCCGTCCACTTCAATCTTAATGTTCGACTTTCCATTCACGGTGATGCCCTCATTCAAATAGTCAACCTGCACGGAGGGTACTTTACGAAGAACATCCAGTCCATCGGTTGATGACTTTTTAATGCCATCGGGTATTCCGTAAACAGTCCTGTCACCAAGTTCGGTCACTTTTACTTTTGATCCGTTCACCACAATTTCTTTGAAGCTGTATGTGTTTGGATCCAGGGCTATAGTACCCAGATTATTCATCATACCTTTCTTTTTGGGAACAACACTCAACCGGGTTTTATAAACCAAATGTTTCACTCTGACGCAATACGTTTTAATGGTATCCCCTTTATAAAACACAAAAAGTCCTTCCGAGTTCGATTTCGACAGCTCAACAGAGCTGCTGTCAGGTAGCTGTAATAGCTCCACACTGGCTCCCACCACCGGTTTTGTTGTTTCCTTATCAGTCAGGTTTCCTGTGATGATTTGTCGGGCATGTACATTTAAGGCAATCAGGCACAGTAGCACCATGAAAATTTTAGTCTTCATTCTTATCTATTATTGACAATTGATTCCTATTCTTATTTCACCATGATGGATTCCGACTGAGAATCTACCGCCATAGGTATCTTCATCTCAGTGCCATTGTTCTTCATGGTGGCAGTCCCGTCAATATGTCCTTTTGACGTACTTTTCAATAAGAGTCCCGTTGGCGTATCCAGAGTGCCATCAAAAGTCATGGTTCCCTTTAATTCCTGCGTCATTTGGGCGGAAGGATCGTTTGAGGGCAGCGATTCTATTTCGGTTTTACCGGATACAGTCGCCAGATTGTTCTCAACGCCCTTTAGGGTAAACGTGTTAAGAGCCATCATAGACACATTGCCGGCTACCCTAAAGTAAGAGGTTTCCCAGGTATCGCCTGTTTTCACAGTTGTTTCGGGCAGGTACGCAAATAAAGGTTCTATCATGCTTTTTACTGCCGATTCCTTTAATAGTCCATCTGCTTGTGTCTTGGCCTGATCCCTTTTGGTGGCAGGTATGGAATCCAGCACAAACATCACACTGTCTTTAAACTTACCGTAGTTTACAAAATCCACAAACTTACCGGCGGTCGATATCTTTGCAATGATCTTATACTTGCTCATTTTGTTCATAATCTTTTCCAGAGGATCGTTGCCTGCAGGCTTTGCCGAATTGGTCTCCTTAGTGAACATAGGCGAAATGATTTTCGAGGCAATAGTATCAAATTTAAATTCAATGTCCATAACTTCATTCTCCTGCCGAAGGACCTTGTAACTAATCACCGTGTTGGAATAAACATCCATTTTAAACGACTGCCCGTTGGCTGTTTGTTGAATGGCCTGCTTACTGGTACTTTTAATGGTGTACACTTTCCCTTTTTCAAGGTTTAACTTAAAGCTGGCAGGGGTTTGTGCCAGGACAGAAATACCCAAAAAAGCTAAAAAAACAGTTGTGATAATTGTTTTCATTGTGTAAATTGATTTGTTAGTTTATAGTATTGAAATTAAATTAAAGTTTTCTGATGTTCGGGTTTTGCGGAATGATTATTCAAGTAACAAACAGGACTTCCCGATTGTTTTTTTACTTACAGCCAGACCCAATATCTTGTGATGTTCAGGATAAAGCAGGATGTTTATGCAATCTTTTATAAATCAAATGCAGCTAATACAATCCCAATTCTTAAAAAGCACCAAAGTTAAGATATTATTGTTATTTATAACATTTCTATTAACATTAATTATTCTTTTGCGACCGTTCGCTTCAAATGTGGCTATCCTTTCTTTTTACTCGGTATATTCATTTAAATCGTAAATATCTTTCTCCAGCCTTTCAATTTTCCCTTTATCTATTTTCCGTCGTTTATAGCCCAAAGCCAATGAAAAACCAGCCACAACAACCAGGAAAAATATATTATAGAAATCAAAATTAAGACTTTTCCAACAAATCAATAATAAACCCGTACAAGACATTGGAAAATACATTAAACTAAATTTTCGTTTAGATTCAAAGAATCCCTTAAATTCAGTCACTTTCCGCACTGATTCAATTATTGAATCAGTACTCAAATCTACTCCTTTTAAAGCCGTAAAGCATTTAAATTTCAGGTAACTCACAACTACAATAAATATAAGTATCAGCAAACAACCGATTATAAATTTCGCATCAATATTTTCAATCCTGAAATTATCGTGCAATAGCAGGATTAATATTACAGGAACCAGGAATAAAGAAAAGAAACTTCTGTATTTCATCCAGTTCAATTTTTTCTGTGGCTTTTTTGAAAGTGTATCCATAATGAGCTTTTTATTAAGTTTTTCGAGATTATCAAGTTTACTGTCGTACTTCTGCCAGATAGTTTTTAGTTCTTCTATTTCCATGATTTTAAAATTTAATTGTTAGACAAACAGTTTTTAAGTTTCAGTTTGATCCTGCTTATTTTTGTGGCCACATTGGTTTTAGTCAGTCCGATAATTTCAGCTATTTCTTCATACGATGTGTCATCCAGAAATAACAGAATGATCGCCTTGTCCACATTTCCCAATGTGTCGATGGCTCTGTATAACTGGTCATGCAATTCGACCATTGTATGATCCGTATCATTAGCAATGTCGGGAATCCAGTTTGTATATTCAATCCTTTTGGCATGTTTTATGGATTCCCGAAACCAGGTAATGGCCGTATTTAAGGATACCCGGTAAATCCAGGTACTGACTTTCGACTTCTGCTGAAAATTTGGATAGGCTATCCATAAGTTTGAAATAATATCCTGGAACAGGTCTTTTACATCATCTGCCTGATCGCAATACATATGACTGACTTTATAAATCAGCTTTTTATTGTCCTCAATAATCTCTATAAAATCAGTTTGTAGTGTATCGTTATCCATTCTGACGTTTTTAATTTTGAAGTATTAGTCGTAAAAGGGAGTTAAAAATCACACGAAAGAAGAATTATTTTTAGTATCAGGTCTATTTCTCCGGCAGATAGCTGCTACTACCTAATTGGAATAATATATTATCCTGTTTTATTTCTTGATATAATACTACTTTACAGTAATTAAAAATAAGGGAATAAGGGCAGATTAATGCGGCATTAAATTTGCCACTAAGGGTTAAAAAATAAAAATAAGGTTTTTTGCCTATACAATGCCAAAAAAACAATTGATTATTAGCAAGCTACAACTAATTATTTTAGTAGATTTAAATATAAGTACGTGAAAGTAAAAACCTTATTTTTATTTTTTAACCCTACTATATAACTAGTCGCAATATAATATTAATCAGATGGTTATAAATTTAATTTTTCATTCCTTCATTGTTTTTCTTATTGATGTTCGATCTCTGATCGTTGGAACATACTCGTAAAGCTGTACCTCAATACTAAATAAAAGAAAAACCTTATTTTCTTGTTCAACCTTAGTAGCCAGATTATAACCAATAAACACAACCTTATTCTTTGTTTGATTTATTCCATTGAATATTCTTATCAAAGAATAAGGTTTAATATTGAGGGTTAAAATTACTACTAAGGTTTAGCAACTGAAAATAAGGTTTTAAATATAAGAGAAAAAATGTAAGAAAAAATAGGATTGAACAAGTTGTAAATCACTATTAATCAAAAAGCCATAAATTGCGATTTAAACCCTTTCTGGTTATCTTTATTGTTGTTCGATCTCTGATCGCGGAGACTTAGTAGAGATGTTAAGCAAAAATATCTACCCCTTATTCAAATTAAAATTACACGACAGTATTTATTTCCGTTTACTTAAGTTCTTATCAATCAAAAAGACCGCTCCCGGAAATTCTTCCTGAAGCGGTCTTTGTATAGGATAAAGCAATATTATGCCTTTTCGTTCATTTTCATCATGCCCATCATCTGGTTCACGGTTTTTTGCATACCATCGGTCGACGCATCCAGGAAGATAACATTCCCTTTTCCTGTTTCCCCAAAATGTTTGATGGTTTCCGTCCACATGCTGAACAACAGGAACGACGCATCCAGGTCAGCATCGGTCATTTCCTTGGCAGCCTGTGCCATTCCCTTGGCCACTTCTTCGCGGAACAAGGCAATCCCCTGTCCACGTTGCTGAGCAGCTTCCTTCTCAGCTAATGCCGATATCTTAATGGCGTTTCCTTCAGCCTCGGCAGCTTTGGTACGGGTAATCAACAAGGCCTGACCCTCATTCTCGGCAGCTGCCTTCAGGTTGTTCGAAGCCACCACGCGGGACATCGACTTGATAATCTCTTCGTCAAAAGTGATATCGTTTAGCTGGATATCGATCATATGAAAGCCCCATCCTTCAAGTGTATCATCCAAATGTTTCTTTACTTCCATGATAATCTCGGTACGAAGCCCCAGGATTTCAGCCTGTTTCTTGGTAGCCACGAAACTACGGATCGTTCCTTCAATGGTACGGATCAACGCCTGCATAAAGCTACGTTCGTCAACAAATTTGAAAGCCACGTTTTGAATTGTTTCGTCCGACTGGTTAAAAACCGCGTACAGCAACATGGCCTTAAAATACACATTGGCCTGATCCTGCGATACAGCCTGGAATTCCAACTCCGCCGAACGGTTCTGGATACTGATGCGTTTGTACACCATCTCTATTAAAGGGATCTTGAAATTCAGCCCCGGAGCCATGATGCGCCGGTACTTTCCGAAAACGGTAATAACCGCCACATTGCCCTGATTCACGGTAACGAAACCGGAGGCAATAACAATCAGAGCAAAGACTCCGATAACAATAAAAGGAATTGATTCCATGTAATTTGTGTTTAATGAATACTATGTTTACGCTATAAAATTTTATACTAACTTGATTTATAGTTCTGAATGCTTACTGAGAGCCTCACCCTGAGTGAGGCTAACCTGAGTTCAGGACAAGGAACGAAGTTACATTACAATGAATAAGCTATTTAAATTTGCCGTCAGGCAATCAATATCCATAGAAAAGATCAATACTACAAGAAACGTTGTCCGTAGGACATGAACAGATGTTGGATTGTATATCTCCTACGGAGAAAAGACCGGTACTATTTAATGAATCTATGGATATACAACTCCTAACGGAGCATATTAATTAAAAACTTTATGATTCTTAACCCGAACTCAGGTTAGTAAGTCAACCCTCCACTGTGTAATAGAGACTGCATTCTCTACTCGATCATTGAATCCGGATCTTCCAACACGGATATCTCCTGTTGTCCTAATTCCAGGTCTATCATAGCCGATTTACGTGTCGGTCTTTTAATAACCATCAGGACAACCAGCAAACCGGCATACACCAGAAAATTAGCATTATTGGTTATAAAGATAGCTATCAGGGCAAACATGGCAGGAGCTTCCAGCAAAGCATACCGGATAATCAATGATTCCCTGTATCCTGCCAGCTTGGTTTTCAGATTCGTAATTTCCCGTAGCGCATTCAATTTAAGCCTGTAAGTTACATTGCTTGCCACAATTCCGGCTATAACCAATCCGGGGATAAAATAAACCAGAATTCCGGCTAAGTCCGACTCCAGATCCGGGTGTTGAAAATCAGCGACAAAAAAGTAGACTAAAATGCCAAACAAAACTAAGCCCAGCACCATAGCCAGATGTATACATGCAATAATTTTAAAAAAATCTCTTGATGATTGTTGAGTATTTTCCATATCTAATAATTGTCTGTTATTTAGGATTGACTTTTCAATCAATCCCTGTTATGTGTTAAGATTTTGTTTTAAAGGTTGGGGTATCAATTAGAATAATCCTCCGCAAAAATACATATTATCCCTGTACATTTAACTATTTTGCAAAAAAAATAATTAACTTTTATTCTCCGGTTTAAAATTTCCGGGGGGTTCCTTCCACTTCAGTTCGAAAAGGCAGCATCCTGAACCTATTACCTTCCATAAAAAGAATAAAGGCTATATCCCAATTATAGCAAGACCGTGGTCACCCCTATCATCGCCACCCGGCAGATGGAATTTCTGTAATCCTTTTGATAAAATAGATTTTTCAGTAGATTAATAACCTTATTCATTCTCTTTCTCTTATTACAGTTCTAATAATTCCGGAATATTGTCATCCTGAGAGTACTGTCTTATCATACTAATAACTGATCTATTTCTTAATTTTAATACGGATATAACTTAGATATCATATATTATTAATGATATATAACATCTAAGTTATATCTATATTACATCTAAGTTACATCTATATTACATCTATATCAAAACGGCGACATCATGATGAATGGTTCGTGATTAAAAATCACCTGAAACAGGATACATTCGGATTTTAGATAATCAGGGAAAGAACGGATTCAGCGGGAAAAAATTAAAATCCGGAGAATTAAACCACAACGCTTTAGTCAAATGGATCTTATGGCAAATTACAACGAAAAACAGATTAAAACAGGAAATTTGACAGGAAGGGGTTCATCGCAAAACAGGGAGACCCGATGGATTCTCGGGGATGTTTCCTGATTTTTCGGTGGATCGAAATAAACAGTAGAGGTACTGATCATCCCTGTTTGAATGTATAAAACCAGACAGTTAGGAGTATCAACCGGGGTGATGGCATCTGACTGGAATGAGCGTTACGGATTTGAGTGGAAAGTTATTTCTTTTCGTATGCCAGCATCTTCTTTTTGCATTCCATTCCCCAGCGGAAACCACCCAGCGTGCCATCGGTCCTAATCACGCGGTGACAGGGAATGAGGTAAGCAATGGGGTTGGCACCAATGGCTGTTCCCACAGCACGTACCGCTTTGGGACGACCGATCATTTCGGCAATCTGGGCATAGGTAGTGGTCTTTCCGGCAGGAATCTGTTGCAGAGCATCCCAGATAGAAAGTTGAAATTCAGTACCTATCAGGTTTAATACAGGCTTTGAGCCATTTTCAAAAATCTGATGTACCAGACGGCCAGCCTTATCTTCATTGAGTTTGAAATCGACATCGGGGAAGCGGTTATCCAGATCGGAATAGGCGCTTTCGTGTGTTTCAGGAAAAGTAAGCGCACAAATACCATCGTTTGAAAAAGCAATGCAGCATTCTCCAAATGGTGTGCTGGAGAAACCATACGAAGGATTTGACTGTGGAGGTAATTGTCTCATAAGGGTTCGATTGTGTATAGAAAAATGAAAGTGGGCGCAAATTAGATAAATTTTTATAAAATAATTATTTACGATAAGATGCTATGAAAAAGTCAAGTACATTTGTGGCAAAGTTAACGATTATTGTTGACTCAGCGTTCATTTCTATATATAAAAATTATGTTATTACCAATAAATCATCCATTTATTTACAAAACGAACATGAAAAGATTGATTCAATTCACTGTATTTACACTTTTTGGGTTATCAACGGGCGTAATGGCACAGGTAAGCACATCTAAATGGCAACCCGAATCCATTGTTATTGATGGGGACGGTTCTGATTGGGGATCAGTTCCTCGTTTCTTTAATGCAGAATCGAATGTAAAGTATGAATTTCGCAACGATACCCGGAATTTATACATTATTCTAAAAGCAGCCGACCGGTCCTCACAAATGCAACTTTTGATGGCCGGTTTTAATGTAAAACTAAAAGTAAAATCCTCACCTCCTATTAAGGTGGGTATTAATTTCCCTGCATTGAGAAAAGGAGAAATGCCCCCAATGATTATAAACCCGGATAATAAACCGGACAAACTTACTTACAAGACAACTACAAACGATTTGGTTATACCGAAAGACACTGCTATACTCGATGGGTTTCTATTTTCAAAAGGAAAAATCACTTCGGAAAGCAGTGACGAAAAAAGCATCTGTTTTGCAAGAAGTAAATTAAACAGAGAACTGATTACTTATGAAATACGCATACCACTTCGTGAGATATTCGGCAACGAATACACCCTGGAGAGTGTCAGCAGCAATCCTATTCAGCTTCAGGTAAGCATCAACGAACTATCCCAGAAAGATAAAAAGGGACGTAAAGGCAAAGGGATGTCAGGCGGAATGCACGGAGGCGGTGGAAGAGGTATGGGCGGTGGTATGGGCGGCGGTGGTATGGAAGGCGGCGGCATGGGCGGTGGCGGCGGTGAAATGGGCGGCATGGGCGGCGGTGGCGAAATGGGAGAAATGCCAGGTCAAGAAATGCAGGGTGGAATGCAGGAAAGTGGTGGATTAAGTATGGAACGAAAAAGCTTCAGCATTGATTTTAAATTATCGACCAACAAATAATGATTTTCCACTGATTATATAAAAAATAGAAGAATTTTCCACAGATTACACGGATTACACGGATAAGAAATCTGTGGAATCCGTGTAATCTGTGGAAAATTTCTTTATTGTATTCCGCAGTAAATTATTATATGGGCGGCGGTGAAATGGGCGGCATAGGCGGTGGCATGGGTGAAATGGGTGAAATGCCAGGTCAAGAAATGCAGGGCGGAATGCAGGAAAGCGGTGGATTAAGTATGGAACGAAAAAGCTTCAGCATTGATTTTAAATTATCGACCAACAAATAATGATTTTCCACTGATTATATAAAAAATAGAAGAATTTTCCACAGATTACACGGATTGCACAGATTTCATATTTGTGGAATCCGTGTAATCTGTGGAAAATTTCTTTATTGTATTCCGTAGTGAATTATTTATTTTATTTATCTTCTGTGGATGTGGAATTTGCATTCGCCAAAGTCTCTTTCCGCAACACCTTATTGCTTTCGGAATAAATAAATACAGGCAGATAGAAAAAACATTTTGGCATTTCGTACTTACTAAACACCTGCTCCAGACGGGTTATCAGCTCTTGTTCCTGTTGTAGGCTGTACTTTTCCGATTCAATAACCAGTACCACTTTATTTTCCAGCACATCATCCGGAATTGAGGTGATAAAGCAAGGGAAAGGAATGATACCTTCCAACTTCTTTTCCAGTTGTTCAGGGTGAATCTTTATACCCCCCGAATTAATAGTGGAATCTGCCCTACCAAGCCAACGGAAAGAACGGGAACCTTTCAGTTCCACAATATCATTGGTTTGTATTTCGTCCTTCAACAAATGAGGAGCATAAATGGCCAGGCAGTGGCGTTCATCCAGACGGACACTTACCCCGTCGAGGACGGTAAAGTATTCCGATCTGTTCAAACCATTGAAACGCCGTAAGGCAATATGAGAACAGGTTTCTGTCATTCCATACGTTTCATACAATTCAGCAGGGATATTTTCAGAAAGCTTTTCCAGCTTACCCGTAACAGGACCTCCTCCCACTATGATCTTGCCAACAGACTTCCGTTGAAGGTCATCGGCAGCATGAAACAGCTGATATGGGGTTATGGCAGCGAAATCAACAGGCGTATCCAACTTCTCAAAGGGATTGGCCGAAGGAGTAACCGTTATCAGGTTAAATCCACCTACAATAGCCCGTACGAGCATCATTTTACCGGCGATATAGGTGGCAGGCAGGCAAAGCAGCCCTGTACTTTGGGCAGTAATGCCCAAGAATTGGTTAGTCATTCGGGCTGAGTTTACCATGCTTTCCTTAGACAGCCTGATACTCTTGGGTTTACCGGTAGAACCGGAAGTATGAGCAAGAATAAAGTCCGTATTGCCGAACCAGTTTTGCAGGAAATAATACACAGCATTCCGCCACGAATCAGCGGGTTCGCTTTTAATGCTTAATTGATCAAGATTCTGACGGATATATCGGATTCCGTTGAGCATAATACTTTCCATGGATCAGGTTAAGATTGTAGATAAGTTCCATTTGTTTTCCGGCCTGTAATAAAGCTTTGCCTGTTCAATGGCAAGGGGTGACGGGATATTGTTATAATACAGTTGCCCGGTACCCAGTCCCTGTGGCATGGGGGAACCGAGGGTGGCAGTCCACTGTGCGATGGCGTTCAACCCGATATTGGCTTCCAATGCGGAAGTGATCCACCAGCCAATATTATATTTATTTGCCAACCTTATCCACTCTTCCGATTCACGAAAGCCCCCCAGCAAGCTGGGCTTCAGAATAATATAGGCCGGCATTATTTTTTGCAACAGCACTTCCTTTTCTGAGGACTTCACTCCTATCAGCTCTTCATCCAGTACAACAGGTATGGGGGATTTAGCACATAGCTCGGCCATAGCCTCCAGCTGGTGTTGCCGGATAGGTTGTTCGATGGAATGAATGCCGTATACCGAAAGCCTGTCTAATTTGTCCAATGCATCCAGGGGACTAAAAGCTCCATTGGCGTCCAGCCTGATTTCCATGTCAGCGGATGTAAACTCATGGCGGATTGCAGCAATAATTTCCAGTTCGGTATTAAAATCATTAGCTCCTATTTTAAGTTTGATACAATGATATCCGGCTACGATCTTTTCCTTGATTTGCTTTTGCATAAACGCCTTATCACCCATCCAGACCAACCCATTAATGGGAATGCCTGTTATTCCTTTGGTAAACGAAGAGGACGGATAAAGAACTTTAGATCCTTTTGAAGCCATATCCAGCAATGCCGTTTCCAGTCCAAAAGCAATGGACGGATATCCTTCCAGGTCAATAGTTGTAGGATCAACCCCGTCGCTTAACTGTCTGCAAAGGATATCCAGCCTTTCAGTGTATGAATCAACAGGATCAATACTCAGATTGGGAATAGTAGAACATTCGCCAATGCCTGTTATACCATCTTTTTCAAGGATCAGAAAGGAAGACGGTTTATGCAACAAAACCCCACGGGAAGTACCGGC